>ERZ1026866.143-NODE-143-length-48052-cov-77.036648_pt1 | contig 48052 bp, 33 predicted proteins | sample MGYA00380163_ERZ1026866 | MGnify/ENA primary metagenome ERZ1026866 (study PRJEB33269, sample SAMEA4719799) | human gut metagenome | biome: human-associated habitat; feature: organic feature; material: feces | place: Cameroon | collected 2013-10 ...
GGATCGTAATCATCTGCGCCTGCATTCTGAATAAACAGCAGTCCTGGAGATACCGGCTCTTGGGCTGGATTATATCTTCTGTCGTTCTTCACGATGAGTGAATACAGGATAGCCTGCAAGTAGTAATCGTTGTGCTTGCCGATGGCTAGCGGCTGGGTGCTGAATACTTCTTCGATATCCTTTGGGTGAGATGTTCTGGAGTGGCCTGTCTTATAGTCGATGACTCTGATGCGTTCGGCAAGATTTCCGCTGGCTGACGGATTTCCGCTGGCTGCCACGGAGTCGAGACGGTCGATGAAACCACCAATCCTAAACAGTTTCTGACCTCTTGCCGTTGCTACCCCCAAAGTAGTAGATACCACAATCTCCATACCGATGATGGTGAATGGTGCCTGGCGGCGGTCGATGGTGATGAGCTGGCGCAAATAGCTGGCTATCACCTCCTTGTTGATGAGTTGCAGACCATTGTATTTAGGGTGATAGTCTGAACTGCTCACCTTGAACAACTCTTCTCTGAAGGCCTGGTCCACCAATCTGTAAACCAGCGAAGTATCCTTTAACGCATGGTCCAAGTCGTCTGCTGTGATAACGATAGGATGGATAAGTCGCTGCTTTCCCTGGTCATCCGTAGCAATGTCGTCTTTGCTGGCAAATGTGTAGTAGAACAATTCCGCAGCTCTATGGAAGATGTTACCGAAGATTTTGTTGTCCACTTCATCCTCATCAATCTCGTCAGGTTCCAGCAAACCTTTCACATATTTATAATAGAATTGCTTCTGGCATCTCTGATAGGTGTTAAGGAAGGTTGGCGTTATCATCTTGATGTTGTCGAGCACAGCCATCACTTCATCTGTCTTCTGGGCATCGCTATAGGCAGGACGCAGCGGTTTCTGTCCTGCTACCAGGGTCTTGCGCTTGATGGAATGCTGGCTTTCTACCATCATCTGCAGCATGAATCGGCTCATTTCTCCCGACTGTCCGTCTTCCGTGGCATTGTTGTAGGTGAGCGTAATGTCGTGAGCTCTCTGCAACATGCTGTGGAAATAGTAGGCAAAGATAGCCACCTTGTTCTCTACCGTGGTTAGTCCATACGCCTTGCGCAGCGTGTAAGGGATGAACGAAGAGTCGTTTACCCCTTTTGGCAGTTTACCCTCGTTGCAAGAGAGAACCAGGATATGGTCGAAGTCGAGGTTTCTGGTTTCGAGTACACCCATCACCTGTATTCCTTCTGCCGGTTCACCGTGGAACGGAATCGAGGTGGTTTGGATGAGTTGCTGAATCAGTCGTTCCAGCGTGATGATATCCACCTGTAAATCTCCTGCGATAATCAGGTCTTGCAGACGGTTCAGGAGTGTGTAGGTGCGATAGAGCGACTCGTGGAAGAGAGGGTCGTTCAAATCCTTGGCATGGGTTCCGATGGTGCGGAGCACGTCGAGCAGATAGGTGATGAGCTTTCTGTTATATTCATCCTGACTTGCTGTTGCTTCTTCCAGATTGCGGAATAGGAGAGTGAGTCCCTCGTCGCCATCCATGCTCAGGAAGTCTCTTGATGGATAGAAGCGCTTCTGTTCGTCCAGCTTTGCCAGCAACTTGGTATATTTCTCGCTGATATAGCGGGTATAGGGATGGCGCAGGGCGATGAGCACATAGTGTAGGCGATAGGTGTCGCCTTGCTTAGGATGCCCGATTCCCTGCAGCTGGATGAGTTGCTGAATCAGACTGTAGAAAGGTGTCTGCTGAAGAGGATAACCAATTGTGATATTGATACTTTCCACTTCTTGTGGAAGTGAATGTATAACGCTCTGCAGCAACGATTCGTCGCTTAATACAATGGCCACGTTGCGTCCCATTTTGTATCTGCCATTCTCTTTGAGCCATGAGTTGACATACCTGGCCTGTATATTCTCTGTTGGTGCAGAGATGTAGGTGATGTCCTTGTTCTTCGTCATGTTGTTGTAGATTTCCTGCTGCGGATAATCTGCCAGTTCGTTGGGATAGTATGGCAAGTATTGGCGGATGTAGTGACCCGCCTCGTTGTTGCCATCCATGTAGTATTGGTCGTAATCCCAATAGAAGGCAGCCTTGCCTTGCTTCTTGAGTCGGTCGAGCAGATTGAGTTCTACCACCTGCATCATGTTGAATCCCACAAAAAGATACTTCTTGTGTCTGAATTCAATGCTTTCGTTGCTCACCACGCTGCGATAGAGTGCACCTTCGTAGGCAAGTCCCTGCTCTGCCATTCGCTGGTTGAACTCGGTATAGATGTCGTAGAAATGACACCAGAGCTGCAGGAATCGTTTCTTGAGTTCTGAATTGTGGTCGTCAGTGAAGTTGCTGAAGAACTTTCTGATCATCTCCTTCTGGTAATCCGTGAGATAGGAAACATCATCCAGCTCATGGATATCGCTCAGGTTGGCGAAGAGTTGCTTGGCGTCCACCATGTTCTTGTCCACATCGTCGAAGTCGGCAAGCAGCAACTGTCCCCAACCATAGAAATGGTCCAGGGTCTCGTCGATGCCTGTACATTTCACGAAGGTCTTGTGCAAATCGCAGATAGATTTGATAGGGTCAGCAACCTTCAGGTCCGAGTGGCGTCGGAAGAGGTCGCTGATGGTGATATAGGTGGGAGTCCAGATAGGCTTATGTGCCAACTGTGCCAGGTAGCTGTTGAGGAAGAGTGATGCTCGCTTGTTAGGGAACACCACTGCGATGTCGCTCATGTCGGTACCGTATTTTTCCAACATGTCTTTTGCTACTATTTTTAAGAATGCTTTCATATTGCTGATTTGCTATTTTATTTCACTTCTACTATTTTGTTGGGATATACATACCATAGGTAGCCTTTTACGTTCGGATGTCCCATGCCCGAAAGCAGGTCCATGTATCCCTTTACCTGGTCGTGATATTCCTGACGGGGTTTACCGAACTTGAAATCCACTACGATGGTCTCATTCTCGTCTTTCATCACGCGGTCTGGTCGGTGCACCTCCATCTTTCCCTTGTTCATGCTGATGATGGAACACTCGTTGAATATTTCCCAACGATCAGAGAACCAGTCGTTTACCTTGTCTGATTCCAGTCGTTTTCGAATCATCTCTCTCACTTTCTCCTTAGAGATGTTTTCGTCGTAGAGCACGCCGTCCAGCTCCAACTGTTTGAGTGCGCCGTCGATGTCGTCGTGGGTTCTGATGGTAGAGAAGAGACTGTGCAGCACGGTACCCATCTTGATGTAATACTTCTGCTGCTCTTCCTCTTCATCTCCCACGATGAGGTCGCGACTCTTGTTACTCTGCTTGAATTCAGGCATCTTGGATGATACGATGATTTCTGTCTCCATCATTTCCGAAGGGAGCGTGAATACATTCGAGTTGAGCTTCATTTCCATGACCACCTTTTGCTTCGGTATATATGGCTCGCCATAGGTGAAGACGATGTCTGAGGTTTTGCTGTCGGTACCCAGTCCATGAATTTCTACCGGAACTTCCTTGTCTTCGGCTAATGGCGAAATGGACTCCTGTGCCTTTTTCAGTTTCTCTGCCACCTGGTCAAGCGACAGTTCGATGATGCTGGAGCGATAGTTCTGGGTGGCACGTTTGCCGAAGACATAGAGATTATGTCCGGCTCGGGTGAATGCCACGTAGAGCAGGTTGAGGTTGTCTACCATGTTTTGCAGATGCTCGTGATGATAGTCTGGTTCATAGATGCTCTGTTTCATCTGACCGGCACTGAAATCCACAGGTACGAGTGGCAACTCATTGTATGGTTCCTCCTGCGGCGTGCACCAGATGGTATTCGATTTCTCCAGCTGCCAGTCGCAGTAAGGCATGATTACGTGGTCGTACTCCAATCCTTTACTTTTGTGGATGGTCAGTAGTCTGATTCCGTCGGTACCGTCACAGTGGATACTCTTTCCGTGAAGATTGGCATCCCATTCCTGCAGGAAGGCTTCGATGTCGCTGCTGTTGTCTGCGAGGAAGGCATTCAGCTTGTCATAGAAGGCGCATACGTAGGCACTCTGGGCTTTCATGTCTTCTACTTCGCCCAGTCGGAACTCTGTGAAGAGTCGTTCAGTCAGGTCGAGCAGGGGAATCTCCAGATATTCCTGCCTATTGCTGGTAAGCTGGGTCACCAGTTCTTCGCTGTCCAGATAGGTCAGGGCATACTTGAGCAAGGTTGCACGGGCGATGTCATCGTTGGGGTGCATCAGGTAATGAAGGGCGGTGACGAGTGTCTGCACTGCCTGCGAAGCATCGAGTCGGAATGCCTCATCCGAAACCATCTCGTAGTCAGAATGGTTCATGAAGTATTCTGCGATGTCCTGGATGGTCTGGTTGTTGCGCACCAGAATGGCGATTTTGTTGGTTGGCACACCGCGTGCCACCAGTTTGTCCACCGTCTCTAGACAGAGTTGCATCATTCTTTCGCCTTTTCCTTTGCCTGTGCTCTCGTCGGCAGTATCCTCGTCTTCCTGGGTTTTGAGCAGTTTGATTTCCACGTAGCCTTGTGCTCTTTTGTTTGCAGGCACTTTTTGCTCCACGTCAGCGTAGGCATTGAGCAACTGCTGCGCTTCTTCCGGCATGGCTTCCTTCAGGTTTTCGTATTCCTGCTTGGCTGCCTCAACGAAGAAGGCATTGTTGAAGTCGATGACGTTGCGGTCGGAACGGTAGTTGGTGTCGAGGGTTTCTATGTCGAGCTGTTTCTTCGGATTGATGAATTCCGACTCGATGTTGTTGAGTAATCTCCAGTCTCCTGAACGCCAGCGATAGATGCTCTGCTTCACGTCGCCTACTATCAGGTTGCCGGCATCCTCGCGGCTCATGGTTTCTTCCAGAAGCACCTTGAAGTTCTTCCATTGTATGGTACTGGTATCCTGGAATTCATCTATCATCACATGATTCAGTTGGGTACCTATCTTCTCGAAGATAAACGGTGAGTCGCTGTCCTGGATGAGTGAGTGCAGCAGCGTCTGGGTGTCGCTGAGCAGGAATCTGTTTGCCTCCTGGTTCATCGTTCTCACCTTCTTGTCGATACTGCCCAGCAGGCGCAACTGGTTGAGATGCTTCACGGTCAGGTCGGCGCTCTTATACATCTTGACCAATGTTGGTCGATGCTGTTCTGAGAACTGGAGGATAGGATAGAGCACGGAAGATACCTGCTGATAGAGGTCGGTGTGATTCTTCACGTCCGCTTTCTTCACCCAGTTGTCCGGACTTTCCATGCACTTGGTGAAGGTCAGGTTCAACAGGTCATCATCGCTGTACTTTCCATTCTTGATTTTGTTGAAGTAGCTCCAGATGCCTCGAGTCTTTCCGCTCAGGTCATCAGCAGAATATCCGCCTTCTTCGAGTGCATCAAAGAAAGAGGCGGCAATTTCGTCAAACTGCTCCTTGGCTTTCTTCTTGATGTTCTTCATCTTCTCCTTGAACCCCTCGAAGAATCCGTCTTCGTCCATACGCTCCGACAGCTTGTTGGCGTTTTCCTTATAATAGTCACGGAAGATATGCTCGCCAAACGACTTGATCTGGCCGATTACATTCCAGCCCTTGTCGTCTGCGATGTTTTCCTTGATGTATTCCATAATCCAGAAGAGCAGCTTGTCAGTGTCTTCCAGACTCTCGATGAGTTCATCCACAGCCTGTTGTTCCACCTGGTAGTCGTTGAGTCCGATGCGGAGGTTGGCAGTAAGATCCAATTCTCGTGCCAGGTTTCTCAATACACTCTGGAAGAAGGTATCGATGGTCTGCACATGAAAATAGTTGTAGTTGTGGATGAGCAGTCGGAGTGCCGCTTCTGCATTCTTTCTGATTTGTGATTCAGACAGATGTGGCAATGCCTCATGTATCTGGTTCAGATATTGGTCTGACTCCGGCAGATGATGGGCGATGCCATAGAGCTGTCCCAGGATACGCAGTTTCATCTCTTCCGTCGCCTTGTTGGTGAAGGTGACGGCTAGGATGGTGCGATAGGCATAGGGATTGTCTATTACCAGAGTCATGTATTCGCGAGCTAGAGTAAAGGTTTTACCTGAACCGGCACTCGCCTTATAAACAGTAAGTTGTGATTTCATATCTTGTTATCTTTTTATTTTTTTTTATTCATAGGATGAGCTTCCTGTTTCTGATATTGCCTGCGAACGCTACCAGTTTCTGAACAGCTCGAAGCCGAATCGGCAACCTACACCATCAAATTTCAGTTCCCTGAAGGCGGCGAAGAAACCCAGTGATACCAGACGGGTGCTCAGTCCGTATCCCCATTCTGTGTATGGAGTAAGGTGCTTCACCATCAGTCCGCTGATGTAGAATCGCTCTTTCTCGAAATATCTTCCCACCAGCGGCATCCATGCCGACAGGATGATGGGGGCCTCGTAGGTGCAGTTGGCGCGCAGATAATAGTCGCTGGCGTTATACCATTGTGAGGAAAGCAGCTCAAAGTCTCCCGTCCATTCGTCGTTCCAGCCTCCAGGAATGTTGTTGTTGTGGAAGTTGGTGTAATCCACGAAGTCCCAGTGGGCTGTGCGCATGGTATAAAATCCTGTGCCGAAGCGCATGGAGTAGGAGCGGCGACGGGAAGCGTAGAGAATGGTCTGGGCATCAAACTCGGCTCTGCCGTAGTCGATGTTGCCGCCCAGGAGATTCTTGATTCCCTGTTCGTAGTCAAACTTCAGCACGACGCCTTTCTCGCCCTTGGGTCTCCATTCCAATCCGAAGACCGGTGCCACAGATTTATATTTGTCGGGATAGCCTATCTTGTGATAGAACTCCGGTCTCACGGCAACACGGTTGTGTGAAACCATGCCCAGTTCGAAAGCCCATTTCGGGTTGAATCGCCAATGGTTGGTCAGGCGATAGTATTGGTCTTTAAACTCAGTATAGTCTGTTTTCCCGTCTTTGATGGCTGGAATCACGCTTGGTGAGAAGTCGCCGATGCTATCTTTCGATTCGATATATCCCAGCGCCTTTCTAGCCACTCGGTTGGTGTTGATTCTGTTTCCGTTACCCACCTGGAATTGCAGAAATCCCTCGTGCTTGGCATTGTAGTTGAATCTGGCAGGCACATTGAAGTAGAAGCGGTGCTGCTTGAAACTGTAACCGCCTTTTATACCCAGCGATATCTGCAGGTTCCTGTTGAAGGCATATTCGCCTCTCAGGTTAAACTTGTAAACCACTCCCTTTTTCTGTGAATATCCCATGTAGAGGGGATTGAAGATAGGGTCGATTCTGAAATATCCCTGGCTCTCTTTGCCGAATCCGCTGGATATGCGATTGAGCAGGTTGTCGCCCACCACATCCCACAATACATCCTTCACGAAGTCGGTCTTCTTTTCTTCTTCAGCTGCTTTTTCCTGTTTCTTTCTTCTTTCCATCTTATCGTAGTAATCACGATAAATCATCTCCTCATCCGTGTTGAGCTTGATAGGGCGGACTTTTGCCATCAGGGTAGTATCCTCTGCATTGTTGAGGCTGTCGCTTAATACTTTCGGCAGGTCGTAGATGGTGGTATATTTGCCCGTAATCTTGTTGCCCATAAACTGGAAGTTGGCTCTCAGGTCGCATTTCGCGGGTCCGAGTGTCTTGAATCCTTCCTTGCCCATTGTCAGCGAGATGTAGAATCGGGTCATGTCGTATTCGCCCTCGAAGTCGCAGAGGTATATCTGTCCGTTCTTGATGTGTACGATGGCTCGTGTTTCTACCAGTTGGGTATTCTTGATGCGCGGATAGGCATAAACCTGGGCCATGCCGTAAGGCAGGGGAGTGACGGAGTATCTGTAGTATCTCCTGTTGGTGCGGTGGAATGGCGACAGGATGTTTTCCTGGAAGAGCGTCTCTCCATATACGTTCGGGGTCATGTAGTTCAACACCGATGTCATCGTGTTTCTGCGATGAGGAATGGTGCTGAGGTTGAGCTGACGGCTGATGTGGGGAGAGCCTTTTTCATCCACCGTGATACGGTTGTAAAATTCGGTGATAAACTTTCTTCCGGCTCCATGTGAAATGGCATACATTGTAGGCACGAGCATGAGGGTGGCGTTGCGCTTGTTGGTGCGCATCTGGAACTTGGTATAGGCATAGCTTGTTCTGTTGCCTCTGCCCGTGGTATCAACTTGCTGGGCATAGCAGAATATGCGGCGCATCACCGAGTCGGTGAGAGCGTCGCTCTTATCGCGTTTCTTAGCGCTTGCCGTAAGTGGCAGGCAGCATCCTGCGACAGTCAGGGCTATGATGTGAAGTAGATACCTGTTCATATAGATATAAAAAATCGGGTGAGGCTGATTGCCGCACCCGATTGCAAAGTTACTAATTTATATGTAAATGTCCAAACCTTTATCTGTTTTATTACATCTTTTTATCTTTAAATATGGGTTTTATCCCAGATATTTCATAAGAATGCCGATTTTTCCCGACTCTCTGAGCTTGGTGATGCTCTTTTCCCTGATCTGGCGTACGCGCTCACGGGTCAATCCCATCTTGTCGCCAATCTCCTCAAGTCCTTTCTCGGTCTCATCGATACCGAAGCAGGCACAAACTATCTTGCGCTCTCTTTCCTTGAGGCATTTGCTCAGAACCTGCTTCAGCTCCTGTGCCATACTCTCGTGGTCCACATGCTTGTCGGTTCGGCTGTCATCGCCGCTCGACATCACGTCGGCCATCGAGTTGTCGTCGTCCTCGCCGAATGGGGCATCGATGCTCACGTGGTGTCCGCTTGCCATGATGCTCTGCGTAATCTTGTCTTCATCCACTCCGGTTCTGTCAGAAATCTCCTGAACGCTAGGGCGTCGCTGGTTTTCCTGTTCGAACTTGTTGATTTCCTGGTTCACCTTGTTGAGCGAACCCACCTGGTTCAAAGGCAGTCTCACGATTCTGCTCTGCTCGGCTATAGCCTGTAGGATACTCTGGCGAATCCACCATACGGCATACGAGATGAACTTGAAGCCTCGGGTCTCGTCAAAGCGCTCTGCTGCCTTGATGAGGCCGATGTTGCCTTCGTCTATCAGGTCGGTGAGGGTAAGCCCCTGGTGCTGATATTGCTTGGCTACAGACACAACAAATCGCAGGTTGGCTTCTACCAACTTGTTCTTGGCTCTCTCTCCGGCTCTGCCACCCTTGCGGATAATCTGCGCCAGTTCTATCTCTTCGTCGATGGAAATCATAGGAGCTCTGCCTATTTCCACCAGATATTTATCGAGTGCCTCACTATTTCGATTGGTTATACTTTTCTGTATTTTCAGCTGTCTCATAATAACTATTCCCTCTTTCTTTTAGTTACACAATAATGCAAAGATAGTAAAATATTCAATAGGTTGTTACTTTTGATAACATTATTTAACCTAAAACTCTTGGTTTTTTGAAATTTTATCTAACTGCTTCATTCTTAGCGAATTTATCGAATGCATTTTGGTAACCGTTGAAGACGTTGATGTCCACCGTTCCGTGTATGCCGGCAACCCTTCCGTCGGGGCATAATTGCCAATAAACCAGGTGAATGTCTGGCTTATATTCGCCATATCGGGCTATCCATACCAGGTAGTCGTGCTTCAGGTCGGGGGCAAGCGGAAGATACCGGTTTACGAACATCTGACTGATGTAGAGGATGGGTTTCACTCCGGTGGCTCTTTCCACCAGTCGGAGCCATGTTCTTACCCTTGCGAAGAGTACAGCCGGACCGCCCATCTGCTTAATCTGACTTGGGAATGGTTCCAAATCCAGAACGGGAGGGAAATCGCCACGGCGGATATGGCTATGGCGCAAGAAGTGGTTTGCCTGTTCCACAGCCGAACTCCTGGTACTGAAGAAGTGGTAAGTTCCTACGTGATAGCCGTGTTTGCGTGCATCATTATAGTCTTTCTTGTAGAAAGGATTGACGATAGATTTTCCTTCCGTACTCTTGATGTAGACATATCTGATTGGGAAATTCACGTTTCCATTCACGGTCTTCTTGCTGATGGTTCCCAGGTGGGTGATGCGCAGTCGCTTCCAGTCGATAGGATACTTCTTCTTGCCTTTGCCATGCTGGTATTTGGAGATGTCGATGCCGTAGATGCGCTGCGATGTATAGACCAGTCGCTCACCCTTGTATTTGTCAGCCTTCCATTCGCCTACTCTCAGCGGTTTTTTCGGGGCGATGCTGAATCCCCAGCCGTTTCTTTCGCCGTCTTTCCATTCACCCTCGTAGTAGGTACCATCGTGTCCTATCCATACACCATAGCCTTCGGCTTGGTACAGACTGTCGTATGAACCCGAGAAGTAGCCCAGGGAATCGGGTCTCAGTTCATAGTTGATAGGCTTCCTGTGGGTGACTCCCTGCAGGGTTACGATGCCGGCAGCCGTGCGGGGTGCGATGCCGAAGATGCCATCTGGGGTGGTTTCTGAAGCCAGCTGGAAGAGATGGCAACCTTGGGTATTTTTGCCGTCCATGCTTCCGATGAGCTTGCAGTCTTCACTTTGGGTCTTGCCATTCTCGTCGGTGTAGAATGCCTTATATATAATAAGGTGTACCAGTTGCAGTTTTTCCTTGCCGTTGGATACTTTTCCGGATGAATCCTTGCCCTGGATATGGTGCAGGGAGTCGAGCATCTTCTTGGCTGAATCTCTCAACACCTTTTCCCGGTTCTCGAATGCGCAGATTCTGTTGTAGCCCAGGTCCATCACGCTATGCGAGTGGATGTAGTAGGCTAGCTCGCTCTCTTTCCATTTGGAATCTTTGTAGAGACTGTCGAGCGAATCCACCTTCTCCACCAGCACGCTGTCGGCGTCCAGCCCCTTGTATTTGTTTTGGGTGATGCTGGCATCATAGGATGCTGCGAGTCGTCCCTGGCAAGATGGCACCAGTGCCCAGCGGTTCATGAAGACGGCAGCCAGGTTGGTGGTGTCTTCGTCGAAGTGCAGCAAGGTCTTGTCGCCTCTTCTTATCTCGTAGCTGCTGTATACTTCAATGCGTGCCTTGGCAGCCTGCACGCTTTCTCTTGTGGGGTTCTGGCAGCGATAGGTCCAGTATCCCAAGGCTAAAAGTAGAATAACCAACAAGGCACCGGCTATCCCGATGCCTCTTTTTCTGATGTTTGTCATTTTTCAATTCCTTCCCTGTTTCTTCTATTCTCTCTTGTTTTTCTCATTTCTGTGGGGCATCCGGATTTTCCATCATTTCTATCTCCAGGATAGATTGGGTGGTAGGAGAGATTTTGCATCTGTCGGATGTCCTTTCTCCGATGAGCCAGATGATTTCGCCTTCCTTGTCAGTCAGTACATGCTGGCTCATCTTTTCCATGTAGTTTCGTTTGCGGTCGGTGAGGTAATCACTGATGAGTTTGGTTCCCTTCATGCCGAATGGTTGGAAGCGGTCGCCTTGTGCTGTTAGCCGGTAGGTGAGTGGGAAGCTTACCTTGTCGGCATCCAGCGTGATGCGATGGCTCTCTTTACTTGGTGCAAAGTCTTCGGTTCGTGGATAGCGGCGGAGCTTGATTTTCGTGCTGTCGTTGAGCGTGTAGTTTCCTTCTTCGGGGAGTCGGAATTCCCGCTCTTTCTGCAGGTTGTCCAGCGCCTTCAGCGGAGTGATGAGCAGTTGCTCCCGGTCGATGGCTAGCATGTAGTCATTGCTTTTCCAAACCTTTCCTGTGCCGCCATCCGGATTTCTCAGGGCGTTCATGATGTTATCGATGGTGTCACCGTGGAATCCATAGTTGCCGATGCGTTTGTGGAGCATGAATTCCTGACTTGCCGCCATCATGATTGGGGCTTTGTCAATGAAAATCACGCTGTCGGCATCAGACGGTTTCAGGTCTTTCTCTATATTGTCGAGCATCAGCTTTGCCTGTCTCAGATATTTTGCCGACTGGGCGATGTTGTCCCTGGCTGCAGGGTTCAGCGTTTCGAGCAGCGGAATCACGTGGTGACGTATCTTGTTGCGCAGGGCATCATCTTCCAGATTCGTGGAATCGGTTACGTAATCCTGTTTCTTCTCTGCCAGATAGTCGAGCACATCCTGTCGGCTGATGCAGAGCAGCGGTCGCAGGATGTTGCCGTTTTGGGGAGCGATGGCAGCGAGTCCGTCCACGCCCGAACCTCTGAGCAGGTTGAGTAGCAGGGTTTCCACGTTGTCATCACGATGGTGTGCCACGCAGATGCCGTTGGCGTTGATGTCTTTGGCGAGTTGGGCGAAATAGCGGTAGCGCAGGTCGCGCGCCGCCATCTCGATGCTCACCTTGTGCTTTTCGGCATAGGTAAATGTATCGAAGTGGATGCGGTGCAGGGCAATGCCTTCACGTTCGCACAGATCCACGCAGAATTGTTCGTCGCGATCACTTTCTTCGCCACGCAGATGGAAGTTACAGTGGGCGGCCTCTACGGGCATGCCGATGCTTTTCAGGATGAGCAGCAAGGCTACGCTGTCTGCTCCTCCCGAAAGGGCAACGATATAAAAGCCATCGTGCTTCCACATGTTGTGGCGCACGATGTAATTACTCACGATATTTTCTATCTGATTCATGTTCATCTCTCCCTGTAACTCCTATCTCTTATCTGTAAACTGTAAGCTATAAATTGTCAACTATAAACTCTTTAAGAACTCTTCTGCTCTCTCCAAGTCTTCTGGGGTATCAATGCCTACGGTCTCCACATCGGTGGTTCCCACCTTAATCTTATAGCCATTCTGTAACCAGCGCAACTGCTCCAGGCTCTCTGCAATCTCCAGAGAACTCTGTGGCAACTGGGTTACTTCCTTGAGCACTTCCTTGCGGTAAGCATATATGCCCAGATGCTTCAGGTAAGGGAAGTTGTTGAGCCAGTCCTTGCGCTCCTTGCCTCTTACGTATGGGATGACGCTGCGGGAGAAGTAGAGAGCAAAGCCCTGGTTGCTCACGGCAATCTTCGGACTGTTTGGATTCTCCACAGCCTCCATTGATGTAAATGCCTTGCCCAGGGTAGCAATCTGGGTGGTTGGGTCGTCGAAGCAGTGGCAGATGGTTTCCAACTGGCTTTTTGCCACGAAAGGCTCATCGCCCTGCACATTGACGATGACATCCCAATCGCCGCCAATCTTTTCGATGGCTTCCTCTATGCGGTCGGTACCGCTCTTGTGGTCGGTGCGGGTCATCACCGCCTTACCGCCAAAAGCCTCCACGGCATTGAGGATGCGCTCGTCGTCGGTAGCCACGTAGGCTTCCTCCAAGACGGCTGCTACTTTCTCATAAACGTGCTGGATTACTGGTTTGCCACCAAGCATGGCGAGTGGCTTACCTGGGAAACGCGTTGAGGCGTATCGTGCTGGAATGATTCCTATAAATCTCATAATTGTCTGTCTTTTAAATGTTTACTTTCTTTTTACTCGGTGCTTCTTTCCTGTAACCTTCTTAAATATTTTCAGAATTTTTTCAGAATCTTTCCTGAATCTTTCCGGTAACAAAAAAAGTTGCACTTTGCAGACGCAAAAGTACAACTTTATTTTGTATTAACCAAATATATTTCGAATTTTATTCATATCTTATCGCCTCAATCGGGTCGAGACGGGCTGCCTTCTTCGCAGGATACCAGCCGAAGAATACTCCGGTGAAGGTACATACGGCAAAACTCATGATGATACTCCATGGCTCAATCTGAGTGGCGATGTGCAGGAAGGCGTTCAGACTGAGCGATAGACTCACGCCCAAGATCACTCCGATGATACCACCTGTTACTGACAGCAGGATAGCCTCAATCAAAAACTGGTTCAGAATGTCGATGCCTCGGGCACCCACACTCATTCTAAGACCAATCTCCCGGGTTCGCTCGGTTACGGAAACATACATGATGTTCATGATTCCGATACCGCCTACCAGCAGCGAGATGCCTGCCACGGATCCGAGCAGGATGGTGATGGTTGACATGGTGGAGTTCATCATGCTGGATATTTCCTCCTGCGAACGGATGTTGAAGTCGTCTTCATCTGCCTCTGTGGTGGCGGTGGCATCCTTCAGTTTGTGGTTGCGGCGCAGGATGTCGCTAATCTGGTCTTGCGCAGGCTGCGAAGCTTCCTCGGTGATGGCTGAGCAAACGATGCCGCCCAAGTAAGTCTGTGCCAGGATTCGCTTCATCACGGTGGTGTATGGTGCCAGTACCAGGTCGTCCTGGTCCATACCCATACTATTGTAGCCTTTTTTCTTGAGCACGCCTACCACACGGAAAGGGATGCTGTTGAAGCGCACCACCTTACCGATAGGGTCGCTGCCGTCAGGAAAGAGGTAATCTACCACCGTCTGACCCAGGATGCAAACCTTGGCAGCCGCCTTGATGTCGGCATCGGTAAACATTTCGCCATCAGCTACTTTCAGTTGTCGGATGCTGAGGTAATCCTGGTTCACACCATAGATGCTGCTCTGGGTGTTGTTGTTACCATAGATCCACTGTCCGGCGCTGTTCACGGTAGGCGAGATAGCACTGATATAGTTGCACTCGTCCTTGATGGTCTGATAGTCATTCTGCTTCAGGGTCTCCATCGATGAGGCGTCCTGTCTCACACCGCCTCTCATGTCGGCACCCGGCGAAATCATGATCATATTGGAACCCATCTCGGCGATGTTCGCCTTGATGCTCGCCTTACTTCCCTGTCCGATGGCAAGCATCGTAATCACGGCTGCAATACCGATGATGATGCCCAGGGCTGTGAGGAAGGAGCGCATCTTGTTGGCTGCTATCGCTCGGAGGGCTATCTTTAAAAGATTCTGATAATTCATATTATTTTAATTTTTATATTATTCGTCCGTATTGGCTGGCAATGCGGCAAGGCCTTCGGCTGCCGAGAGGATATGGTCATTGTAGGTATCACTGATGATATGACCGTCTCGCAGTTCGATGTTGCGGCTCGAATAGTTGGCGATGTCTGGATTGTGAGTCACGAAGATGATGGTTCTTCCCTCGGCATAGAGTTTCTGGAAGAGTACGAGAATCTCGAAACTGGTTCGGGTATCAAGATTACCCGTAGCCTCATCGGCGAGAATCACGGCAGGGTCGTTCACCAGGGCTCTGGCGATGGCCACACGCTGCATCTGTCCACCCGACATCTGGTTGCTCTTGTGATAGAGTCGCTCGCCCAGGCCCACAGCCTTCAGGGCTTCGATGGCACGCTGCTTGCGCTCCTCGGCAGTTACGGAAGGATTGTACATCAGTGGCAGTTCCACATTCTCCACACTGGTAGTCTTCGGCAGAAGGTTGTAGTTCTGGAAGATGAAACCAATCTTGCGGTTGCGGAGGATGGCACGGTCGTTGCGGCTCATCTTTCTTACGCTGACCCCATCCAGATAGTATTCGCCGCTGGATGGCGTGTCGAGACATCCCAGCTGGTTCAGAAGGGTGGACTTACCCGAACCCGACTTACCCATGATGGTGACGAACTCGCCTTCGTATATCTTGAAGCTCACACCCTTCAGGGCATGAACCACCTCGTCGCCCACCATGAAGTTGCGCCTCACGTTGTCCAGCTCGATGACTACCTTCTTTTCTTTGTTGTCAATATTTTCAGCCATAATTATAAATTATTAATTGTAAATTATTAATTAAAAATTATGCCTTATTTCTTCCTTCCTCTAGGGCCAGGTCCGCTAATCAAGCCTTGGCTCTGCTGGGCATCTTCTTCTTCCTCAGGCGTATTGACGATGATTTCTGTTACAATCTTCTGTCCCTTCTTGATACCCTTGATGATTTCGGTGTGCACTCCGTCGGTCTGACCGATGGTTACGGCGTGAGCTGTGAGGGTCTTGTCGCTGAGGGTCCAGACCTTGTTCTTGCCCTTGCAGTCCACAATCTTCATATCCTTGCCCACGGTTTCCTTGGTAGGAGTAAAGCGCAAAGCCTTGTTGGCTACGGCGAGAATGCCACTGCGCTCCTGGGTGTAGATGGTGACATTGGCTGTCAGACCTGGCTTCAGCTTGAGGTCAGCATTTGGAGCAGAAATCACTACTTCGTATGTTACCACATTGTTGGTAGTAGTTGCCTCCAGGCGCACCTGCTTCACGGTTCCCTCGAAGGTATCATCCGGATAAGCATCAACGGTGAAGGTTACACGGTCGCCTTCTTTCACGCCGCCGATATCAGCCTCATCCACGTTTGCCACTACCTGCATGTTGGTCAGGTCCTTGGCAATGGTGAAGAGTTCTGGGGTGTTGAAGCTTGCTGCTACGGTCTGACCTTCCTCTACGCTCTTCGAGATAACGGTACCGTCGATAGGCGATGTGATGGTTGCATAACCCAGGTTGGTCTGAGCCTTCTGTACATTCTCCTTGGATGATGCCACCTGCTCCTTCGCCTGACGATAGCTGAGGAGAGCGTTCTCATATTCGTCGGCACTCACGAGCCCCTTCTTGTAAAGTGTCTGGTAGCGGTTCATGTTGGCTGCCTGATAGCTCAGGTTGCTGGTGGCGCTGGCGAGATTTGCCTTAGCCGTATTGAGTTCGCTCAGCAGATTGGTCTTGTCGAGCTCTGCGATTACCTGTCCCTTCTTTACCTGAGAGTTGTAATCCACATAGAGTTTGTTCACGATACCGCTCACCTGGGTACCCACGGTTACTGAGGTTACAGCCTCGATGGTACCGGTGGCGGTTACACTGTTCTGGAGGGTTTCAGTCTTCACCGCTTCCTCCTTGAAGTTAATCTCTTCTTCCTTCTTGCCTCCCGACAGCGCCCATGCTGCCACGGCGATGACTACTATCACGATGACAGCAATCCAGATTTTGCTTATTCTTAATTTCTTCATTTTATGATGTTAACCTATTAAATGTTTTGCAATATATATAAATTAGATGTGTCCGTCCTTGTAGAACTTCAGAATGTTGAGGTTGAGGATGGTCATGTATTTTGCCTGAAGCTCATTCTGCTTAGCCTTCAGCAGGTTATCCTTACCTGTGCGAAGTTCCACGATGTTCTTCAATCCCAACTTAAACTGCTCGCTCAGCAGGTCGTAGCTGGTCTGGGCACTCTCGCTGCTCACCTTGGCAGCCTTAAACTGGCTCTGGTTGGTAGAAGCCTGCAACCAGTAGTTCTCGATGGTAGAGTAGAGCTGGGTCTGCTGGTTCTTCAGGTCGAGCTGGATGCTCTCACGCTGCAGAAGTGCTTTGTTCACCTGAGTCTTGGTTGAGCGGTTGTCGAAGAGAGGTACGCTCACGCTGATACCGCCACCCATGTTGAAGTTGGTCTTCAACTGTGTGCCCCATGCCTTGTTGTTCATCGAAGTGCTGCTGGTAGAAACACCCGCATTGGCACTGATGGTAGGCAACTTGCCCGCCTTGGCAATCTGGATGGTGAGGTCGTTCTGTGCCAACTGGTTCTGGAAGGTCTTGAACTCCGGACGGTTTTCCAAAGCCGCAGCATATACGCCGTTCAGAGCCGGGATGGCATCCAGCGCCATCGCGTCCGTGGTGTTAGGCACGTTGATGTCGAAAGCCTCATCGCTGGTAATCTGGAGCAACTCCTTCAGCTGTCGCTTGTAGTTCTTCACGTTGCTTTCAGCCTGCACGATGTTGAACTGGTCCTGTGCACGTTGAGCGGTGAGCTGTGCCAGGTCAGCCTGACTCATCTTTCCAATTTTCACCATCTCCTTGCCACGTTCCTCGTTCTGAAGGCTTGATGTGTAGCTCTCCTGGTTCACCTTGATAGCCTCTGTGGAGTAGAGAATCTGAACGTAGAGTGTGGCAATCTGCTCCTGCAGCTTTACCGCCTGGGTAGCAGAGTCAAGCTCGGCAGCTTCAGCCACCAGTTTGTTGAGCTTCACCTGGTTCTTGTTCTTGTTTCCGTTCCAGATGGTGTAGTTGCCAGCCACCGAGTAGGTGCCGTTGTAATAAACCTTGTCGATGCTGGCTCTTGAGAAACCGTCGCTGCTGATGCCGCTAGCCACCCATGGCGTGTAGTTTACGCTTTGGTTGGTGCTTGCGTTGAGCGAAGGCAGCAGTGCCGCTTTCGACTGCAAGTAGTCCTCCTGTGCGCTAGCCTTGGTAAGCTGCGTCTTCTGGAGCGAGATGTTGTTGGCAAGCGCATAGTCGATGCAATCTTTCAGCGACCATTGCTTGGCTTGTGTGGCAAGTGGCGCTGCTGCGATGAGCAGGGCAAACATGCCGTTTCTTAAACTTCCGTTCATACTTCTTCTTTTGTTACTTTTACTGTTACTTTTCTTTTTTCTGTCCCAATGATACATATTGCAAAACTTTTAATGGGTCAACTTTTATCGTTTAGACGCAGAAAGCGGCCCATTGGTTGCAAATGTCGATATAGTTGATTGATTTTTTTTCAGATGGTTTATCTGGTTGGCTTATTTTTAACAATCGTTGGGAAAATGAAATGTTTCTTTTCAACTGTCAGTTGTTTCTCTTTTAAGAAATTAAATCGGTTGATAGTATAACAATTCGTAATGATTGTTAAAGATGTATGGCAATACGCAATATTTGTTTTACTTTTGCATTTTAAATAGGTCGAGCAGTTGATAGTGCTTAGACTTTGGATAAGGAATATATTCAAGAGATAACGTTTAGAAGTAGTTTATTTTAATCATATTCACAACTTGATGAAGAAGAAGATAGCAATATACTTGGCGGCTTGTGCTCTGCCAATCCACGTCACTGCCCAGGAGTTATGGCAGGAAGATGACGTAGACCCAGGCAAACTCAATCTCTGCGAGGGGGTGGAGTATGGGGTGGAGATGCAAGGCTCCTTGTCGAAGGGGAAGACTCCTCTTTGGCTCAATGCCAACAAGTATGGCTTGAGTTCGCTCGATGAGCGAAATGGCTATATGCGGGTGAACGTGATTCGCCCGCTTGCTGTTGATTCTGCCCGCCGCTGGGCTGTGGGCTATGGTGTGGATGTGGTGGCTCCCGTGAATTATACTAGTCATGCCATTGTGCAGCAGGCTTTTGTTGAGGCTCGCTGGCTTCATGGCGTGTTGAGCGTGGGTGCCAAGGAATATCCGCTGGAACTCAAGAATCAGACTTTATCAAGTGGCAGCCAGACGCTGGGCATCAATGCGCGCCCAGTTCCTCAGGTTCGCCTTGCCTTGCCCGATTATTGGACCTTGCCGATATTCAATGGTTGGGTGCATCTGAAAGGTCACATCGCTTATGGTATGATGACCGATGACAGTTGGCAGCATGACTTTACGAACAAGGAACAGAAGTATGCCGACGAAGTGCTCTATCATAGCAAGGCGGGCTATCTGAAGATAGGCAGTGAGGAGAGATTTTGTCCTTGGAGCCTGGAGATGGGGTTGGAGATGGCGGCACTTTTTAATGGAAATCCTTATTTCCGTAATCCAAATGGAGAGATGGAAAAGATGCCAACAGACAAGAGCTGGAAATCTTTTTGGTATGCGTTTTTTCCAGGTGGTGCAGATGCCAGTGATGGAGAATATGCCAACAAGGCAGGCGACTTGCTTGGTTCGTGGGTAATGCGCTTCAACTATGATTTCGACAGTTGGAAACTCGGTGTCTATGCCGATCATTTTTTTGAGGATGATAGTCAGCTTTTTTTTCTCGACTACGATGGATATGGCGAAGGGCCAGATGAATGGCAAATGAAGAAATCAAATAGATTCTTTCTGTATTCGTTCAAGGATATCATGCTAGGAACTGAGTTGAATTTCAAATATGGCAAGTGGTTGCGCAATGTAGTAGTGGAATATCTCTATACCAAATATCAGAGCGGTCCTTATAATCACGACCATACGATCAATATTCCTGACCATCTTTCAGGAACGGATGATTATTATAATCACAGTCGTTTTACGGGCTGGCAGCATTGGGGACAGGTGATGGGCAATCCGCTTTACCGTTCACCTATCTATAATGATAATGGTAGAATTGAGGTGATGAACAATCGATTCATAGCCTACCACCTTGGTTTCGATGGTCAGCCTACTGACAGATTCGGCTATCGTGCGCTGGTTACTTACCAGAAAGGATGGGGAACCTATAACGAGCCATTCACCAAGAAGCATCATAACGTCAGTTTTCTGGTTGAGGGTAATTATGCCTTCAATCATGGTTGGGCGATGAAGGCAGGCTATGGCATGGATTTTGGTAGCAAGCAGATGCTGGGACATAATGCCGGTTTCCAATTCACTATCAGCAAAAAGGGATGTCTAAGTAAGAAAAAATCGTCTGTAAGACAAAGAATTATGTAATGATAATTTTGGATAAAATGAATAAAGAAAATAGAATAGGATATATCAGAAAGGCGATGAACTGGCTGAAACTGAAGAGAACTCTTATGGCAGTTTGCATGTTCTTGAGCTTGGGATTCGGTATGTCCTCTTGTACGTTGGAGACGAGTGACAATGGTCATTTTGATGGTTATTGGCATCTCGAACGGGTTGATACGCTAGCCACGGGTGGTTGGTGTGATTACTCGAAGCGTCGCATCTTCTGGGGGGTACAATATAAGTTGCTGTCTTGTACCGATGCTGACAATAAGCGACGTGCATATTATTTTCGCTTCGACCAGACTGCAGATAGTATCATCATTCATTCTCCATATAAGAACAATTGGCATCAGGACAATGGACCGGATGGCGGTGATATTCCTATCATCGTAGTCAATGATGATCTCCGCGAGTATGGTATCAACAATCTTCGTGAGCCCTTCTTCAAGGAGAAGTACAAGAGCGATAAGATGATTTTGCGCTCGGAAACACTGCGCCTGTACTTCACTAAGTTCTGATTTTGTTTCCCTTAAGGAAACATCGAGTTTCCCTTAATGGAACATAGATTTTCCCTTAAGGGAACAAAAAGTGCCACCCTGTTCTGCAGATTGGCACTTTTTGTATCTAAATCTGATTTGTGACTTATTGCAAATTCTTAGAATTTCTTTCCGAAAATGATATTGATGAAAGTTTTCACCAAAATCTTGGCATCAAACCACCAGGAACGGTGCTCCAGATAGTAGAGATCGAGTTCCAATCTTCTCAACATTTTCTCCATGGTGTCAGTATAGCCATTATATAAGGTGGCATAGGAAGTGACGCCTGGACGAATCTGATACAGGAACTGGTATCTTGAATCGTGCTCAACAATCTGATCAATATAGAACTTTCGCTCCGGTCTAGGACCGATGAACGCCATATCGCCCTTGAATACATTCCAGAGCTGAGGCAATTCATCAAGATGATGATCACGGAGGAACACACCTACACGAGTCATGCGGGTATCCTTCTTATGACCAAAGAGCTGAGGACCATTCTTCTCAGCATCCACTCTCATGCTGCGGAACTTGTAGATATAGAAAGGTCTTCCGAATCTTCCGATGCGCTCCTGCTTGAAGATGGCAGGACCACCATCCTCCTTCTTCACAGCAATGTAGCATATAAGGAAGAGAGGTGAGAATGCCACAAGACTGACTCCCGACAGGATGAAGTCACCTATGCGCTTGATGTTACGTTCTACTTCGTTCATTCCGTCAGGTATGAATCTAGGATTATCTACATCATCATTCCACTTGATATATGATGGGATATCATTGAATTTCTTCTGATTATTTTCCATACTTCTTATTTTCTTTTATTTAAAAAACGAAACATTGTTTAATATATTGTATTCAAACACGCTTATTTCGTATATTTCTTTTAAGTTCTTTAAAATTAGTGATTTCGGTAAGGCTAAAATGATAAAAAAGACATAAAATGTTTGGAGAAACAAAATAAAAATGGTACATTTGCAGAAAAATGTAGATTATGAAGAAATATCCTTTGGGAATTCAGACATTCTCTGAAATTGTTGCAGGCAATTATGTGTATGCCGACAAGACCGAGTTTGTTTACAACTTGGCACATTATGCCAAATTCCATTTTCTGAGTCGTCCTCGACGATTCGGAAAGTCTCTTTTTGTCTCTACACTTCAGGCTTACTTTGAGGGTAAAAGAGAATTGTTTAAGGGACTTGCCATTGAGCAGATGGAGCAAGAGTGGACTTCATACCCTGTTGTTCATATAGATTTAAGTGCCAGCAAGTATTATCGCCTGAAAAATCTTCATGCAGCTTTGAATGGAATACTTTCTGAATATGAGAAAATCTATGGAATAGCGGTGAACCCTGATTATGCTGATGTATATAGTGAGCGTTTGAAGAATATTATCTTGACAGCTGCTCAGCAGACAGGTAAACAGGTGGTAGTACTTGTTGATGAATATGACGCCCCTATGCATGATAGCATGAAAGATGAAACATTGCAAGATGAAATTCGTGAAATTATGCGCGACTTCTTTAGTCCATTGAAGCATCAGGAAGCAAATCTACGCTTTGTTTTTATCACGGGAATTTCTAAGTTTAGTCAGTTGAGTATTTTCAGTGAACTTAACAACTTGAAAATTCTTACATTGAAAGAAGATTATGCGGCTGTTTGTGGTTTTACGGAAGAAGAATTGATTGATAATTTTTCGGAAGGAATACAAACTTTGGCAGCAAAGGAAGGTATATCAAGTGATGAGGTATTAGCTAAATTACGTTATCATTATGATGGTTATCACTTTACTGCAAAGTCGGAAGGTATTTATAACCCTTATAGCATTATCAATGCAATGGACGATAAGACTTTTAACAATTATTGGTTTGCTTCTGGTACTCCTACGTTTCTGATAGAGTTGTTGCATAAGAAAGGAATTGATATGTTGCAACTAGATGAGATATGGGCATCAGAAAGTCGTTTTAATGTACCTACAGATAAGATTACTGACCCGATACCTGTACTCTATCAAAGTGGTTATCTAACTATAAAGGATTACAACGAGGATACCAAGCAATATCTTCTAGGTTTTCCAAATGAAGAGGTTAGACAAGGGTTTTCAGCCCTTTTTTCGCTAAAATAGTGAGTGATACAGAAAATGCGTGAGGGATAGCGTGATGGATATTGTAAAAATACAATCAATCTATCACGTTATTGCTGAATTTTAATGCTTTGGTAATCAGAGATTTGATTTTCCTAAATTCGTAATCGTGATGGATGTGACAGATGTTTCGCTAAAAAACTTTTTCATGTGAGTGCAGAAGTAGCTTATGAAATAAAGGTGAACGTGTTGCTTTTGGAGGTAGACAGCTTCCAACGAAGATTAAGGATATTGTTAAATTTAAAATAATTAAGGATTATGAGTGAAAGTGAGATTGAGGGCTTTATCAACAAAGTTGAATTAGGCTTAGTTGAAGCTCAGCATGATATGTTGGTAGAAAAGGCTTTATACAATCGTCCTGTGGTTATTAGTGACGGAAATGGTGGGGTTGTAGAAGTTTCTGCCAAGCAATTATTAAGTTAGAAAATGTCTTTTCATTCTCTAAATTTGAGTCGCTAATTGTTTAGTTGTACAACTATAAGGTGTTTAGTTGTACAACTGTAAAGTTACGGTTGTACGACTATAGGGTGTATGAACGTACGACTAAAGAGTGTATAGTCGTACAACTAAACAGGTTGTAGTTGTACGATTACAAGGTGTTGCCACTAGGCTCGGCAGACCTGCTGACTGCAGTGAGCAGACCTGCTGACTAGGCTCAGCAGGTCTGCTGAGCCTAGTGGCAACATATGAGAAGGTATATACTTGTACTCGAAAAGATATATCCTTTCACTCCAGATGATGGTCATCTGTACCCGAAAGTCTATTGCTTACGTTTTGTTCGTATTATTACTTCATCAATACTTTGATGGTATCCTTGCCGATTTTAGCAATAACCATCTTTTCTGATACGGCACATGATGCAATTCCGCCAGCGGCAGAAGATGAACCCAAAAATTTGCCATCAGCTGCATAGAAATTAACCATCTCACCATTATCAAGACCAGAAATGCTGACGATGCCATCATGAGCATAAGCCACGATGCCACGTGTTTTTGTCGGGTTAATCTTAGTTTCAATATTAGCGTTAATCCAATAAAGAGTAGCCGACACGTTTTGGGAGCGAGTATAGCCATCAGCAGTAGCATATACAGATATGTGATAAGCTGCAGAAAGCGAAACTTTGCCATCTTCGCTAAGTGCATCTGTAGCCATATCTCTACTGCTGATAGTATAGTGATATTTTGCTCCAGCAGTTTCGCAAGCGAACTTAAATTCTCCTAATTCATAAGAGACGGACGGAGTGGCGCATGGAGTAGCTGGCTTATCGCCATCTCCTGATTCATTAGGATTCCAGGCAAAAATATACTTGTATTCTGAGCCAAAAGCTTTCTTGTAGTCCTGGAGATATTCACTAGGGACTTTAATGATACTTTTATATGGTATCCCCGTTCTATAATAATTATTGGCTCTAGGAAGTTCGCCTTTAAAATAAATAGTTTCTATATTTTTACACCCACTGAAGCAATCCTTACCCAATGACGTAACAGAAGAAGGTATGGTGATAGATGTTAAACCACTACAATATGCGAAGCAATAATAATCCAATGACGTAACAGAAGAAGGGATGTCGATAGATGTCAAACTACTGCAATTTGAGAAGCAACCTTCAACCAATGACGTAACAGAAGAAGGTATGGTGATAGATGTTAAACCACTACAATATGCGAAGCAATAATAATCCAATGACGTAACAGAAGAAGGGATGTCGATAGATGTCAAACTACTGCAATTTGAGAAGCAACCTTCAACCAATGACGTAACAGAAGAAGGAATGGTGATAGATGTCAAACTACTGCAACCATCGAAGCAATAATAATCCAATGACGAAACAGAAGAAGGAATGGTGATAGATGTCAAACTACTGCAATTTGAGAAGCAATATTTCCCCAAAGACGTAACAGAAGAAGGGATGGTAATAGATGTCAAACCAGTGCACCCCAAGAAGCACAGATCATCCAATGACGAAACAGAAGAAGGAATGGTGATAGATGTCAAACCTCTGCAGTCAGCGAAGCAATACTTCCCTAATGAGGTAACAGAAGAAGGGATGGTGATAGATGTCAAACCACTGCAATTAAAGAAGCAATACTTCCCTAATGAGGTAACAGAAGAAGGGATGGTGATAGATGTCAAACCTCTGCAATCTTCAAAGCAATTATCCGCAAACGTAGTAACAATACACTCCACCCCATCATTACCCTTAACCTTCTCTGGAATAATAATATCACCAGAATATTTCTCGTCGGTTCTAGGCAAAAGTACTGCGGTCTTCGTATCCGAATTCAAATCATAACAAAGTCCATCTATTACCTCCGCGGATGCACTACTCGTAGTCATGATCATCATAACTACAAAAACAATAAAGCTCTTAAAAAAAACTGTGGACAAATAGGCCATTGCCTACACGATCCTTCTTAAACGTAAAACCTTTCATAAGCTAACATTTTAAAAGAATAATATTTTGCCAGATTCATAAATTACTTAATCAAAACATTGATGGTATCCATGCCAATCTTAGCAATAACCATTGATTCTGATACGGCACATGAAGCAACACCGTCAACAGCTGAAGATGAACCCAAAAGTTTGCCATCAACAGCATAAAACTTAACCACCTCGCCATTATAAAGACCGGAAATGCTGACAATGCCATCATAGGCAGAAGCCATGATGCCACGTGTTTTAGCCTGGTTGATATTGGCAGTTTCCAGGTTGGCATTAATCCAATAAATACTAGCCTTCGCCTTTTGGGAAGCAGTATGGTCATCAGCAGTAGCATATACAGATATGTGATAAGTGGCAGAAAGTGATACCTTGCCATCGTCGCTAATAGCATTTGTTGTCATATCTCTACTGCTGATAGTATAGTGATATTTTGCTCCAGCAGTTTCGCAAGCAAACTTCAAGTCTCCAGATTCGTATGAGATAGTTGGAGTGGCGCAAGGAGCAATAGGCTTATCATCATCGTCTAATTCATTAGGATTCCAAGCTGAAATATAAAGGTAATCAGATCCAAGGGCTTTCTTGTAATCCTGGAGATATTCAGCAGGGACTTTGATGTTACTTGTATATGATATACCCGTTCCTCGAGAGTCAATTCTAGGAACTTTACCTTCAAAATAAACAGTTTTTAGAGCTTTGCAACCAGAGAAGCATTCATCCCCCATATAAGTAACAGAAGAAGGAATTTTGATAGATGTCAAAACACTGCAATTTGCAAAGCAACTTTCGTACAATGACGTAACAGAAGAAGGAATTGTAATTGATGTCAAACCACTGCAACCGGAGAAGCAATAAAGACCTAATCTTGTAACAGAAGAAGGAATTGTGATAGATGTCAAACTACTGCAATCAGAGAAGAAATAATAATCCAAAGCCGTAACAGAAGAAGGGAGGTCGATAGATGTCAAACCACTGCAACCACTAAAGCAATTTATCCCTAATGACGTAACAGAAGAAGGAATAGTGATAGAAGTCAAACCACTGCAATCCCAGAAGCAACCTTCGCCCAATAACGTAACAGAAGAAGGAATGGAGATAGAGGTTAAACCACTGCAATCTTCGAAGCAATTAGGCCCAATCTCAGTAACAACATACTCCTCCCCATCATTACCCTTAACTTTCTCAGGTATAATGACATCGCCAGAATATTTCTCATTATCGATTCTAGGTATGAGCGTGGCAGTCTTCGTATCAGAATTCAAATCATAACAAAGACCATCTATTACCTCCGCAGATGCACTACTCGTAGTCATGATCATCATAACTACAAAAACAATAAAGCTCTTAAAAAAGCTGTGGGCAAATAGGCTATCGCCTACACGACCCTTCTTAAAAGTAAAACCTTTCATAAGCTTACATTTTTAAAGATTAATAACTTGTCAAAAAACAGTTTTTTCCTATTTCTTCATGTTCATGGCCGTTTTATTTTGGTACAAAGATACATTTTTTATTTGAAAGTACAAAGAAAAACGAGAGAAAAGTTTCAAAAAACGCATATTTATGGATTCTAGTAAACAAGGATAATAAAGAAATCCTCTATACACAGTTTTCGTACCCTGATAATGATATCACTCTTTTTTAAATGTTACTTTTTCAAATTTTCCATCTGTTCCTGGGAAAGTCCGGAATACTTCATGATCTGATTTGTACCTTCTTCTACACCTTCATTCTTGCCTTTTTCCATTCCCTCCTCATATCTGTCATTCAGAAGGGGCTTCTCTGTTCTTACCGTATCCCAGATTTATCGTAGGTGCGGAGTTCGGCATCGGTAAAGGAGGAAACCTTGGGTTCTTCCAGTGCCTTGCTTATCTCGGGACTCGTCAACCAGTCGGCTGGAACCTCTCTAGTGTTGGAGTTAATCTCCGTGAGGGAGCGGCGCCATAACACTGCTATTCGTTTTTCCAGGAAAGTATGAGGCGTAAACTTCGGCAATTCGATAAAGGTGAAATGCAGACCTTCTAGCACCTTCTTCGTATCCCTTTCGTGAACGATGCGGTAGTTATGGATGAAATTGTCGGGTATATACTTCTCGAAAATTTCATTTGCGAGATTCATGGAATACACAGGCTTCAATAGGTTATAATCTTCATTTTTCTGGAGTTGCGTTACATAAAGCTTAGAAGCATTGAAGAGCACTCTCTGCATAAACGCATTGCTCCATTCCATGGGTTAAGTCTAGACAAAAAAGCCCCGTTTAGCGAGAGCGTTCACTCTGCTATGCGGGACTTGCTTTTGTTAGTATTTTATGTTGTGATTTTGAAAATAGAATTTTCTGTCTCCATTAGTTTTTGTTTATTTTATACATTACTTCATCAATACTTTGATGGTATCCATGCCGATTTTAGCAATAACCATCTTTTCTGATACGGTGCATGATGCAACACCTCCAACGGCAGAAGATGAACCTAAAAGTTTGCCATCAGCTGCATAGAACTTAACCACCTCGCCATTTTCAAGGCCAGAAATGCTGACGATACCATCATGGGCAGAAGCCACGATGCCACGTGTTTTTGCCGGGTTGATGTTGGTAGTTTCCAGATTGGCGTTAATCCAATAAAGGGTAGCCTCCGCCTTTTCAGATGGTGCATAGCCATCAGCTGTAGCATATACATATATGTGACAAGCGGCAGAAAGAGATACCTTACCGTCTTCGTTAAGTGCATTAATAGCCAAATCCCCATTTCTTATGGTATAGCGATATTTTGCTCCAGGAGTTTCGCTAAAGAACTTTACCTCTCCTGATTCATAAGAGATGGACGGAGTGTCACATTGGGCAAGAGGCTTGTAATCGCCATCTTTACCATCTGGATTCCAAGCTGAAATAAGACTGTAATCTGGGGCAAGAAGTTCCTTGCATTTCCGAAGATATTGTGTCTGTACATATATCATGCATGTTGTAGGAATTGATGCACGCTTTAAATTCCCAGGCAAATCACCTTCTAAATATAAGCTTTTGAGATTGCTGCAATCATAGAAGCAATTAGTCTCCACCCAACTTACAAATTTAGGAAGCGTGATGGAAGTTAAGCTGGTACATTTGTAGAAGCAATCCTCATCCAAAGAAAAGAATGACGGAGGAAGCGTAACGGAAGTTAAGCTGCTACACTCCAAAAAAAATCCTTTCCCCAATTTATTAACAAAAGGAGGAAGCGTAACGGAAGTTAAGTTGCTACAACGACAAAAGCAGTAATCCCCCAATGAAGTAACAGATGAAGGAATCGAGATGGAAGTTAAGCTGCTACAACCATAGAAACAGGATTCCCCCAATGATTTTAAAGAAGGAGGAAGCGTGATGGAAGTTAAGTTGCTACAATCTTTGAAACATTCCTTCTCCAATGAATTAACTAACGGAGGAATTGTGATGGAAGTTAAGCTATCACAATATTTGAAACAGGATTCCCCCAATGAAATAACAGATGAAGGAAGCGTAATGGAAGTTAAGCTGCTACAACCGCAGAAGCATGCCCATCCCAGCCATCTTAAAGATGAAGGAAGCGTAATGGAGGTTAAACTGTAACAGCCAGAGAAACATCTGGCCTCCAACGAAGTAACAGATGGAGGAAGTACAACTGAAGTTAAGTTATAACAATCTTCGAAACAGCATGCCTCCAACTCAGTAATAGATGATGGAATGGTAATGGAAGTTAAGCTGCGGCAACCTTGGAAGCAGGATTCCCCTATCGATGTAACAGATGTAGGAATCGAGATGGAAGTTAAATTGACACAATCAGCGAAGCAACGATAACCAAAACTAACAACCGAATATTCTAACCCATCACAGGCTTTAACCTTTTCTGGAACTATAATGTCACCCGAATATTTTCCGTCTGTTTTAAGCATGAGTATAGCAGTCTTGGTTTCGGAATATAATTTGTAATTAAGTCCATCTATTACTTCCGCAAATGCATTATTTGTAGTCATGAGCATCATGACTAACCAAACTATAAAACTCTTAAAAAAAATATGAGCAGATAGGCTATCGCCTACAAACTCCTTCTTAAATGTAAAACCTTTCATAAGCTAACATTTTAAAAGATTAATATTTTGCCAGTTTCATAAATTACTTCATCAAAACCTTGATGGTTTCCATGCCAATCTTAGCGATAACCATCGATTCTGATACAGAACATGATGCGACACCGCCAACGGCAGAAGATGAGCCTACAAGTTTGCCATCAACCGCATAGAACTTAACCTCCTCGCCATTATCAAGACCCGAGATGTTGACGATACCATTATGGGCAGAAGCCACGATGCCGCGTGCTTTTGCCTGGTTGATATTGGCGGTTGAGAGATTAGCTTTTATCCAATAAAGGGTAGCCTCTGCCTTTTCGGATGCTGCATAGCCATCAGCTGTAGCATATACAGAAATGTTATAAGCCGCAGCAAGCGAAACCTTGCCATCTTCACTAAGTGCATTAGTAGCCAAATCGCTATCACTTACAGTATAATGATATTTTGCTCCTGAAGTTTTGCAAGCGAATTTCAACTCTCCTGATTCGTAAAAGACGGATGGAGTAGCACATTGGGCATCAGGCTTATCGGCATCTCCACCTTCTTCTTTAGATTCCCAAGCCAATATGTACTTATAATCTGGTCCAATTTCATTCTTCATATAATGAAGGGCCCAAGTCGGTACATAAATCATGCATGTCGTAGGAATTGATGAAAAATCTTTGTCTAAGTCTGACCAATGATTATCATCTAAATATAAGCTTTCGAGGTTGCTACAACCCTCAAAGCAAAGCCTATATATCGAACGGATACCATAGGGAATTGTAACGGAAGTTAAGCTGCTACAACCATTAAAGCAAGACTCACCCAGCCATTCTATAGATGAAGGAATCGTGATGGATGTTAAGCTACTGCAATGATAGAAGCAATAATCTCCCAGCCATCTTATGGATGAAGGAAGTGTGATGGAAGTTAAACTGCTGCATAAAGCAAAGCAAAAACTACTCACCGAACTATAATAAGATCCAGAAAAGGTGACGGAGGTTAAACTGCTGCAACCGTAGAAGCAATATTCATTTAACTCTGTAACTGATGGAGGAATCGTAATGGTAGTTAAGCTGCTACAACCATAGAAGCAAGACTTTCCCAGCCCTTCTATAGATGAAGGCAGCGTTACGGAAGTTAAACTGCTACATCCGAAGAAGCAACGAGATGGCAAATAAGTAACAGATGAAGGAATAGTGATGGAAGTTAATCCGCTACAGCCATTGAAACAATCGTCCTCTATATATTTAACAGAATATTCAACTCCATCATCGTCTTTAAACTTTTCTGGTACAATGATATCACCCGAATATTTTCCATCCGTTTTAGGCAAGAGTATAGCGAAGTTAGCATCGGAATATAATTTGTAATTAAGTCCATCTATTACCTCCGCAGATGCACTACTCGTAGTCATGATTATCATAACTACAAAAACAATAAAGCTCTTAAAAAAGCTGTGGGCAAATAGGCTATCGCCTATACGACCCTTCTTAAAAGTTAAACCTTTCATAAGCTTACATTTTTAAAGATTAATAACTTGTCAAAAAAACATATTTTTCCAATTTCTACATGTTCTTAGCCGTTTTATTTTTGGGACAAAGATACATTTTTTATTTGAAAGTACAAAGAAAAACGAGAGAAAAGTTTGGAGAAACAAAATAAAAGTAGTACATTTGCAGAAAAATGCAGAATTATGAAGAAGATATATAATATATGTTTGATATTGGCGGTTTTGGCTTTTATCTTGGGGACAGATACTTTTCAAGCTCAGGCAAAGCAGAAAGTAAAGTATAAGCTGGTTTTTCACGACGAGTTTAATTTGCCTGATGGAAGTCAGCCAGACTCTACAATATGGAGTAGGGATAAAAGATATCCTGGAGGGGCTTATATCATGTGGCTAAGTGACTCTAAAGATGTGGCTTTTATTAGAAATCATAAACTTGTTTGTCGCGCAATAAAGAATACCAATCCTGCTGATACTGCAGCTATGATTACTGGTTCCGTCAAGACCATGGGCAAGTTTTCTTTTCAATATGGAAAAATAGAGGTTAGGTTGCGTACCCGAAAACACATTGGTAATTTTCCTGCGGCGTGGCTGCTGCCTGAGCCTCCTTGCCAACGTGCACCTTATGACGGAGAGATTGATATCTTTGAGGCTATCGATGATGAAGATATCTCGTACCATACAGCGCATAATCAATGGACTGCTGAGGGACATCGTTCTAATCCCCAACAGCAATTCAAATATAACGTTGACGTAAGCAAATGGCATGTTTATGGTGTAGAATGGGATCCATGGCATATTGTATGGACTGTGGATGGAACCATTGTTGGAAGTTATTTCAAGTTAAAGGACGAAGATGCAATAAAGCATAGGCAATGGCCTTATGACCGCCCATTTTATATTATCTTAAATCAATGTACGGGTGCAGGTTATTGGGCAAAGAAACCTGATATAGATTTTGTCTATGAGACCGAGTTTGACTGGGTAAGAGTGTATCAGAAAGAATAAGTTTAATATAAAAATAGCAGAATCCCTATTTCTACTTTCGTATGAATAGGGATTCTGCTATTTTAATGATGTATTTGCAATATATCATGAACTTATTAGAATAAATTCCTAACTTCTTGCATGCTATCAAATCTTCCTTAGTTCCAAGAATGCGAGCTTGAACATTTCTGGTACTGGCACCGCCGATACGCATGGTTACAAAATCAAGGTGTAGGTATTTTCTCTTGATTCGATGGATATGGCAGAAACGTGCTATCAGCTCATAGTCGGCAGATATCTTATAGCTATCATCATAGACTCCGTACTTTTCGAAAATTTCTCTTCTGATATAGAAAGAAGGGTGGGGAGCTATAAAGCCAAATCGGATCAGCGCCGGTGTAAAGATGCGGCCAGAGTAATATCTGACACACTTCTTAAGATTGTCTTCCTTCACGAAGTGTACATCTCCATAAATGATGTCTGTTTCTGGATTGCGTTCAAATGCAGCAACCATTTTTTCTATAACATCATTTGATGTGAAGAAATCATCAGAGTTGAGAATACCGATAACATCACCCTTGGAATGAGCTATGCCTTTGTTCATGGCATCGTAGATACCTTTGTCTTTTTCGGAAATCCAGTGAAGTCTTCCTTCCGCTTTTTCCTCATAACTCTTAACGATATCAATGGTATTGTCTTTGGAAAGACCATCGATAACCCAATAGTCTATGTCATGATAGGTCTGAGACAATACCGACTCTATTGTGTCGGCTATTGTCTCAGCACTATTATATGTTACTGTTATAATTGATACTTTCATGGGTGCAAAGATACAACTATTTTTTCAGATAAGCAAATAATCTCCTTTGTAATTAACACTATAGTTCTAAAAGAGCTCTTAATAGAGCATCATTGTCGTTTTTACAGCGCACAGCTATTCTTATATAGTTTTTATTTTCTAAGCCATGCTTGGTGTTACAACTCTTGATAAGAATATTAAATCTTTTCAATAAGAGTTTAGACAATTCTTCTGGTGTATATCTATCTATGATTTCAATCATGAAATAGTTGGCCTGCGATGGGACTACTCTGATGAATGGAATTTTCTCCATTTCCTTTTGAAATCTTTCACGTTCTTTGATGAATTCTTTGCACGCAACTACATAGTCCTTTGCGTATTTGCCAAAGATTTGCATATAGTATTCACCAAAAGAATTGATATTCCATATAGAAACATCTTTTTTGATATGATTGATCATTTCTGTATCAGATGAAGCCAAAATGCCCAAGCGGAGACCTGGTACACCATATGACTTAGAGATACTTTTGATGACAGTCAAGTTGGTGTATGCTTCCAAGATTTCATCATGCAGCAGACTATTGTCAAGAAAACTTTCACTGAAATCGACGAATGATTCATCCACAATGAGATGAATTTCTTCCTTTTTACACCATTTTGCTAGTGTTATCACCTCTTGTGTAGGTATGAAGTTTCCCGATGGATTGTCTGGATTGATTAACAAAAGATGAGAGAGCTCCTTGCCCTCATAGAAATCCATTAAGTCCTGTGCATTGTAAGCATAGTCTGTTTTATCGGAGAGGAAAGGTACAACTTTGTCCTTTGCTAAACGATTTGGATACTCTTCGAAGGTAGGATAAATGATGCCAATTTTACCTTTGGACATTTCCATCATGCTCTTGATAAGCTCAGCGGCTCCATTTCCAACAACTACGTAATCCTGTTTGATATTAAAGTATTTGGCAGCTAACAGAGAATTGACATACATGCCGGATGGATATTCTGTGAGCAATGTGTCAAAGCATGCTTTCATCTCCTTTTTCATTTGGGTTGTTGGAAAGAATGGATTGACCAAATAGCAGAAATCTAGCAATTTTGGAAAACGCCAGAATCCACCATAACGCTTATGATATTTATGCAGAATATCATTGTCATCAGCAAAGATTGTTTCTGCAATGTCGAGATCTTGTACATCGTCTATCTCGTACCATTTCTCATCACGAATTGGTAGTGCCTTTAAGTCTGTTCGGCTTAAAAAAGTTAGCACTTTCAGCACCTGCTCATAATATTCGTTGTTACCCCATGCCTTGCAATAAGCATGGAGAAATGGCAAGTATTTCTCTTTTGCAAATTCCTTGCTGAATTTGTAGATGTTGATGGTCTTATAGTAATCGTCGACGTTTTGAAAGTTAAACATATCTTTTGATACAAAATCGAGAATGTTGTTTTCGTTGTCGATTTTTACAACAGTTCCATCCATCCAATATTCCCATTTCGCCACTAATGCAAGGTTGGGCCATGGATTATCTATCAGTTGTCTTACGATATCTTCCTCGTAGATTAAATCTGATTCAAAGAGGATTGTGTCGTCTTCAACCATCTTTTCCTCTGCTAAAGAGAGGGAATAAATATTATTAGTCTTATCATATATAGGATTATTGATATATTCTATATCAAGTTGTGAACTATATCTATCTCCTATGTAGCTTTTGAGGTTTTCACCCTTGTAGCCAATGACAATAACAACCTTTTTGATTCCTTGATGGCAAAGAATCTTTAGAGTTCTGTCAATAAGTCTTTCTCCATTGACTGGTAACATACACTTTGTATTATCTTTGGTATATTCTCCAAGTCGTCTGCCCATACCGGCAGCTAATATAATTGCTTGCATAACTATTCTTTGTTATTAATTGATGAGTCTATAACCTATCTCCCATAACTAAATGATAAAGGTGTTAAAACTGAAAAGTTTTAGCTTTTAATATCCATTTGTCAAGGAAAGGCTTATCTGATTTACTCTGTAATTTTTGTACAACTTGTTCTGGTAAGAACATCTTGATGTATTGAAGACAGAGAAACTTTGCTTTTTGAGCAGCTGACATTTGGAAGTTTACATATGGAATCGGTGTACGCCAGTTCTTACCATAGTTAAACTCCAGATATTTCTCATATTTTCTTGGGGCTTTAAACATCGCTCCTTGAAACTCAATGTCTGCTAAATCGTCCAGAAGTTCCTTTGGACACATATCTCTGCAGCAATAATACAAAGATTTATTTTCTGGATACTCGTCGAAGAAATAAAAATCAATGTATTCTCCTTTTCTTATGATGGAAAGAAAGCCTCTTGATTCATATCTGGCAATTTCAAATCCATTTTCTCTCAGTACGAAGAGAAGTGCTAGAAACTTATTCATATCACGCTTCATCATGACAAGGTCGATGTCTTCATCGTGCGTGATGAAGTCATGTTCTCTTGCTGCTCCTAGAAGGGTGCCAAATGAAAGCATGAAAAGAACGTTGTTCTTGTCAAGTATACCTTTAAGAAGTAGCAAATTTTCTTTTGCTACGACTTTATTTATAGGCTTGATTCCTAAAAAAATAGGAATATACTTATAATAGTATGCTCCTATAGGAGTCTTTATCTTTAACTTCATTGTACTATTTTTTTAATAACGATTTAATTTTCATTTTTAAAGAGAATGGTAACAATCTCTTTAGCTTTTCGTAAAATCTGTCATTTAATTTGTGATGAAATGCTTTTTCGAAGGGCAAATATGGTACTACATACTTAGGATGTTTCAGCGGAAAATCCAAGTCGTGATGAGAGATATAGTATGAAGGAGTTTCACCATGATTTGTATGTGTAGCATCTTCACCAAAGCCAATATTTGTTGTCAAACTGTATTTTGGATAGATGCCCAGCATGTTGTGCGCTGCTAAGGTGAAATACCATTGCCAGTCCCATGCGCTTACATCATTCAAGTCAATTGCCTTTAGGCGATACTTCCAATAGTCATATTCTCTAGCTTTATATGCCATATTTCTGATGATGGAATCTTCAAAAAGTCCACCTCTCCATTTCATGTTAAGATCCATCAGCTTCCAGGCTCTTCGCCATGTAGCCCAACCATTAGTTGATTTGTATCTGCTGAATCCATAAGAATCGGGTATCTCTATCTCTGGAAGATAGTTGGCAGCATCAATCATTCCTATTCGCAAATCGTCTTTATATCTTTGCAACATTTCTTCTGCAAAAGGGAAAAATGATGATTTCAGCATGCAGTCGTCTTCTATGATGATACCGCTCTCTTCGTTTTCGAAGAGCCAATTGATGGCATTATAGACACCCATGCAGCAACCTTGGTTCTCTTCGGGAAAGCGAGTCATTACCTCACAGTCCCAGTCAATAGCATCAATGATAGCTTTTCTAGTTGCTTCTACCTTTTCTTTTTCGCCTGGTACATGAGGTCTAGCCCCATCACCTGCTATGTAGAGCTTGGATGGCTTAATTGCCTTGATTGGCTCTAAGGTCTTCAGAGCAACATCCTTTCGCTTGAAGACAATGAGTAATATTGGTATATTATACATTATATTATTGTATTATTGTATTTAATGTTCCTATTTTTGCTTTAGATTATTTAAATGCATTTTATATTTTGTCAGCATGGATATCTTGTTGGCATCGTAATGCATTGATAATGCTTTTTTGACACGCTCTCTTAGTAATAAGAGGTTTACATTCTGTATTTTGTTACGAATGGTCTTATGCTTTGGATATCCAAATTTTTCGTTGACCCGAATATTGGAAAAAAGCATCTTGTCTTCTGTCTTCTCATCAGGGATACGATCCAAAGTAAGATGTTTGTATGTGATATCTTTATTGTAGATAAAGTAAACTCCATGCTTGGATTTCATTCTATGGAAAATATCATTTTCTTCTCCATACATGAAAATTGATTCATCAAATAATCCGACAGATTCAAACATTGATTTGCGAATGTAAAAGCATGATCCCGAGAAATACATATAGCGTGGTATATAGATGTCACGTCGATTGCAAAACCCCGTGAGTATGGTGGCTAGATAGCCATTAACCATGCTGTTACAGTTGAAGGAATTGACACTAGGACGATTGTCGTCCAATAATTGCTTCATTCCATACATGGATAATTTGGGGTCTTTTTCAAATTGCATCAATACACTTTTAAAGGAACCTGAGGTAAGTCTTACATCAGGATTCATAATTAAGATAATTGGTGCCGAAGCCTTTCTGATGCCAACATTATTTCCTTGTCCATAACCTCCGTTGACAGAATTCTTGATCAATACAATATTGTTGTCATATTTATGTTGAATAGTATCGAACATAATATCTGTCTCAAAGCTATTATTATCCACAATGATAATTTCCAATTCTTCGATTGGAATGTCACAATGTGAATATATGGAGTCAAGACAATCATAGATGTCTTTTCCAGAATTGTATGTAACTATGATAATTGATAATTTTTTCATTCTTATTTCAATTTACATATTTGTCTTTATAAGAAAACGCAATTTCACGTTCTTTATTACATTGAAGGATAAATAATTCTCTATGTTCCTGTTTACATCGATTATAGGAGTCCTTTTGAAAAAAGTGTCCTCGTTAAAATCACTCTATGAATAATACTGGTAAGATACGTTTTTTGACAATAGCATATTCCCGAAAAAAAATCCAGCAAAAATTTGGTAGTTTCACAGAAAAACCTTATATTTGCATGGAAAATATAAATAGAAATTAAAAATTATGGGAAAAATCAAAGATAATACAATAACTAATATGATTACAAAGATAATTAATGAGATAAAGGGGAATCGTTGGGTGCTACGCTCTATCATCCCGAGTATATATTTTAATTTTCATTACCTTCCGTTTAGGCAGGCTATAAAGTTGCCTATCATTCTTTATAAGCCTCACTTGAAGTTAATGAAAGGTACTATAACGATTAATGGGGAGATAACTACTGGAATGATACGGTTGGGGAATAATCAAGTAAGTATTTATCCTAATAGTGGAATAATGTTAGAGTTGCGTGGAAAAATCATCTTTAATGGAAAATGTAGTATTGGTAATAATTCGTATATAACAACTGGAACTAAATCTATATTAGAGATAGGTAAAAATTTCTGTGCAACAACGACTTTACGATTGGTATGTTATGATCATATTCGTTTTAATAATAATGTTCTTGTAGGTTGGAATTGTTTGTTTATGGATACAGATTTTCATCGATTGACAAGGTCTGATGGTAAACGAGTTAAAGGTTATGGTCCAATCTCTATCGGTAGTAATACATGGATAGCGAATGGGTGTAGGATTATGAAGAATACAATCATTCCCGATAATACAGTTATAGCCGCTTATACGGTCTTGGCCGGAAAAGTAGATACAAATGAAAAAACTGTGATTGGTAACGAGCATCAGTGCAAGGTATTGGCAAGAGAAAGATGGCTTGACATAGATGATATGGTAATATCTTATGAATGAAGGATATGGGTTGTAGGAAAATAGAAAAAGGGGTGCGTCATGGACTTATGACGCACCCTCATAAAGTTCTGGTAACTTCTGAGTTATAATATTAAGCATATTATACTTAGAAAGTTGCGTTATATTTTAGTTTTTCTTTTCATTGATACTATTGATACTTTGAATTTTATATTCTCTATCTTTTTTTTGCAGAAGAAGATATTTTAACATGACTACCTGACGTGTAAATTTAGGAGGCAATAGTTTACCCAACAGTTTATTTGCGCTAACCTGCATCTTGAACAGAGTGTAACTCTTCATGCGAGATTCTTTCTCTAAATTCACTAATTGTTTTGCAAAATCTGGCAATAAGCCAGAAGTCATGGTGCGATTATAGATGAGCAAATTACCTCTGTGTAGATATTTGTCATATTTGTGACCATATTTTGCTTGAATACTACGAATGTTCTTGCGTAGGTGGTATATATGGCTCTCCAAATGTTCCTTGGAACCAATTTTCACTGATAAAGACTTTCCGTTTATTCTGTAAGCATAGTCTGGCATCGAGTTCTGTGCATAAATGGTTTTTAGACCATGAAGCAAAACTTGAAGGTTAAAGTCTGAATCTTGTAAAGAAAGTAATTTTTCATCCCACACGATATGATGCTTTTTTAAAGCTTCGGTACGATATATGTTGTTCCATACGATATATGGAAGGTTTTTCTCAGCAAAAGCTTGTATGTCGTCCTTGAAAATAGGGTAGCCATATACGTTTAGAGAGGCTTCTTTGTGAAATTCTCCTTCAAAATATGTTCCAGATGGAAAAACTATTACGTCTGCATCTTTGTTGGCTTCCATAGCGCTTACTCTTTGGCTTAGGCAATATGGAGCTATGTAATCATCAGAATCAAAGAAAATGATATATTCACCTGTTGCTAGCTCTAACCCGATGTTTCGGCAAGTTTGAGCACCCTTAGGAGCTCTTTGTCTTGCAATAAACTCAATTCGGGAATCGTTTTGATACTTCTCGATGACTTTATTGGTATCTTCTGTAGAGCCATCATCTATTGCTAGTAATTTCCAATCTTGAAAATCATTGGCTATGATGCTGTCTATCATTTCTTCAAGCAGATTTAAATGGTTATAAACTGGCATGACTATGCTCAGTTTCACCTGATTGTTGTTTGATTGATTTTTCATCTTTGTTTTCATCTTTGTTTTTTACTTCATATTTACTTCTATCTGTATATGCAAAAAAGTATAATGGTACAAGAAAGTAGTAATAAAGCGGGGTGGATCTAATCCAGAATCCTGCAATAAATACCACTAGCATTCCTGTTTTGGCTCTATGATTTTTGCTAGGAATAATGATTATTACATAGAAAAAGAGAACCAATAAGGTTGTTATAAGACCATAATCATATAAGAAGACTTTGTATCCAGAATTGCCGAAGCCAAATTTTTGGAGTGATCCTCCTCGGCCAAATATCACATCAGATGTTTGTATATATTTGTCGAATTCGGCTTGAAATTCATCTGTTACTCGGTTGTTGCCAGAAATGTTACCATCGTCTTCCACTTCAAGACGATCGAGAATCAAGGCGTTAACCATGTTGTCTCCGTCATTATAAAAAATGGCTCCCACAACTATTGTTGCACATACAATTCCTATTCCTATGATTGAAGGCAATATTTTCTTTCCTTTTGTCCAAGCTATGACAAATAAATTAATCAACATTAATCCGTATGCTGCTAAAGAAAACGAGAATATAGTTGCTATCAAAATCACAATGTTATACCATTTTTTCCAATTTCCAATTTGCGCCAGCAAAAAGAGAGAACCCATTGTTCCTAAATGACCAGGTTCTAGACATACTGAGTTGAAACGTGGTATGAGAACCATAAACTGCCGATCGTCTACAAGCAGGAATGGGTACTCAATGTATGAATATTCCAAATATGGATGAGAAATCGATTTGCTAGGAAGTGGAACCCCAATAATGTAGAGTATGAAAAATAGCAAGGATACCACTAGGAACCCGCCAAAGACAATACAAATGAATTTGCTGCATTTTTGTAACAATGGCAGGTCTACGCTAAACAGGGCATAAGCAATAATGACATTGAAGAAGAGGTCTATATAGCTGTTGATATTAGATCCTGCAACCAGTTTCATAAATACTTGCAGAATTATGTATGCCGTCAAGGGCATGATAAAATCTGTGCGAGTATATATAGAATTGCTTATCGTTCTAGAGATTGATATAGACAACACAATTGGCAAACTTGCTAATATTGAATATGTATTAGCAAATTTCCACATGTAAATAGGTTGCAGCGAACCTAGAACAGCCAATAATATGCCCAGGCAAAATAGCATTGTCGCTATTCTGCCCTTGTTGATGATAAATATATCATCTAGACATATTTTCCAATTGAAGTTGCTGTTTATTTTTCTCAGCATATTATTATTTTTTTAACTTTAATATATGTTTAATTTGTAGTCTCTCATTGCTGTCTAATGCTGTAAACCATGCAATCGGTAAACTCATCAGAACATCTGCTGGGATTATATACAAAAATCCCAAAGGAGAGTTTGACAGTTGATGGAACATCGAGGATATCCCGATTATTAATATAATGGTTACAAGTTGCCTTAGCAGGATTTCCTTCATGAAAAAGCGTATGTCAAGTCCTGCAGTCGCTTTTAAGTATGGAAGGCGAGTTATAGCCACTAGTAGTTCTACCATTAAATATACGCCCATAACATATTCTATTCCAAGACCGCCAATGAGTATCAGCAGGCAAACCGGCAGAATGAGCAGTTTGGGGGTGTACATGATGAGTGTATATACTTTAATGTTACCTATTGCTTGGTTGGCTGAATGTAGACCATATGTTGTTTGATCTATGAGATAACTTACAAGCAGGCATTGAGTGAAAAAGCTGGCGTAAGCAGGTACATTGCCAAGCCAAGCTTTTAGCAGGTTGTCCATCTCAAATATTAATGGAATGAAAAGTATACCCATCATGATAACCACAAACTTACTCTCCTTAGAAGCCAAAAGCAGCATTCTGTTGCGATCGTTTCCACCTTCAGCCTTCATAATTTGAGGATTCATCGCATTAAGAACAGATGTAGCAACGAATGATACTGCACCATAAGCTTGTGTAGCAATACCATAGGCTGCATTCATTTTGGTTCCGAAGAATTTGTTGAGTAATATTGCAAGACCTTGAGTCCTGAGAATGATTGCAGCCATTCCATAGGTTGTCCATCCTGCAAATCCCGCAAGTCTTTTAATAATATCAACGTCAAAGTCTTGTTTTATCTTGGTTGGCTTACATTCTTGAAACTTACATATAGCAACACTTAAGTATGTAATGAATTCGAATATGACAATGCCCGTCAACATCATGGAATAGGTAATTAATTTGTCAATATCTAGACCAAGTAAAGTGAGGGCAAGTGAAAATTTGAGAACCCCATCTAAGACTTCGATAAATGAGATAAAGACAATGTTCTCCCTTGCTATATATAGAGCTTTGAAAGGGGCCGTAATGAAGGTTACAAGCATCATTCCAACAGACATCATATATACAATTTCAGCTGCTTCCCTGCGGCTTTCTGCAATGTTGAGAAATGAGGAACATAGATAGTCCTTAAATATCATCATTATGAGCGAAAGGAAAAGGGCAATTGCGATATGTAATACTAAACTGTTGGAGAAGATTCTCTGTAATTCATTCGTATTGTCTTTGCCATATTGGTAGGATAAGTAACGCTGAGTGGTTATCACTAAAGCATTTTGGACGAATCCTAGTAAAGCTATGACACCAGCAATCAATGAGAATATTCCATAATCCTCTTGTCCAAGAGCTGAAAGAATCAATCTTACAGTATACAAGGACAATATCGTGTTGATTAAAGCCTTTGTATATTGGGCAATCGTGTTGACAAATACTCTTTTGTTTGCTTCCATTTTATCTTTTAGAATTTAGATGTTATTTTTTTATGAATTCATCTTTTAATATATATATGGTAATGATGATTGCAGCCAAAAATGCCATGCCGATTGCAAATAACATTCTTTTCGGGCCAGCAGGCTTCTGTGGAACAGCAGCACCCTTGATGACGGTAAAGACTGGAGTCTTTTCTTGGAGTTTTGCCTTGGCTGCCTGCAACTGTGTATTTAATGCACTATAAGTGTTGTACTTGAGTTGCATATCATTTTCTAAGTCTTCTTGCTTTGCTTTTACACTTTCAAGAATGACGTCTGTATTTGCATCAGCATAATATCCATATGACTGTCTTACTTTCTCATATTCTTGTTTTGCCTCTACAGTGAGTTTTTTATAATAATTAACGTCAGCTTGAGCTTTGTTAGTTCTGTAAAGTGTAATATACTGCTGAAGACGTTGTCTTATAGAATCCGCAAGTATCTTTGATACCAAAGCGTCTTGTGATTTGGTAGATACAGTTATGATGGCAGTCTTTCTATCTACATCAATACCGATGTTGTTTCTAATCTTATTGACAATGGCATCGTCAGCTTCTGACAGATAATATGGATCAAGTTTTCCCTTTGATGGTTTCTTGTTTTTGGATTGGGTCAAACTTCTCATCCATTTGCCTATCCATTTTGAGGGCAATGTCCACCATGCTGACTTTTGCTTGGTCTTGAGGTAGTCATAATAAGTTGTTGAAATCTCTCCATCACTTGTCTTAATCTTGATAGAGAATAAGTCCACAACAAATTTATTATCTTCCATTAAGTCTGGATAGAGAAGGGGAGAAATCGCATCTGTTGTTTCAGTTTGGCTCAAGTCTATGCCGAAGGATGATGCAATAGAACCCAATGCTCCCATACCTCCAGTAGAGTTAGCTACTTCTGGAGCCATACTGGTTTCTGATGTATAATATCTTGGAGCCCCTAGTATGAGTAAAAACGCAACTATGGCAACAATTGGCAATGTAATGATATAGAGCTTTTTCTTGCTCCATATTTTCTTTGCCAATACTCTAAGATCAATATATTCTTTTTCGTCTTTATTTTCCATTTTATTCTTTTTTATTCTTAAACGTCTTGCAAAAGTACTTCTTTTTTCTTAATCTACCAAATATTATTGGATGTTTCTAACTTTGTGGAGGGATTATTCTACAATATCCCATGCTTCAAGCCCACGGCTTTCTCTGGAGAACGATAGAACTATGCATGTTACTTGTTTCTTGCTGGCTGCAAACGCATCTCTATCATGTCCTTTGCCTCTCTATTGGGATAGCCTAAGGTATATGTGTCTCCATCAACAGCCTTAATCGTTAGATACCCGGCTTGGTATAGAAACAGTTTCGGGTCTATCATGTTGACATCACTTTCTTCCAGATAGTCTGCGTCGATAAGACAATTGTCTAATTTGGGTATGTCCTTAGCAAACTTATTCAGTATTTTAAAGAGCATCTCATTTGAACCTGATGCTATCCAATAGGAATTGAGCTTTCCTCTAGAGAAGGCAGACAATACACTATACGGATTATATACATTTAGCATGTTAGGTGCAAAATGATAACCATCATAAAGTGATTTCATCTCATTGATGGTTTCTGTCTCACTCAGGTTGCATTTCTCAGACAACATTACAATCTCTTTCTGAAAATAGGAGAGAAGCTCTTGGTTGGTGATACCGCAAACTGCAGCTAATGAATCTTCAAAACTTATGTTGACCAGCGTGTTCAGAGTACTGAACAAACTGATTTGCGTAAACTTTGTGATTCCTGTTATGAATACGCATTTGATGCAATAGCCATAGTCTTTAAGACCCGTGAAGAAATCACGATATATCGTGCGGCATTCATCATGGTGCTCTGTCTCGTATGTATGTTGCAGAGGAACATCGTACTCATCAACAATGACTGCAATTTGTGTACCTGCCTGTTCGTATGCTCTTTCAATGATACCGTTGAAACGGTTTCCCAGTGATTGTTCTGCAGGATTTTTGCCATAGATTTTTTCGTAATAGCTCAATCGTTCGTTGAGATATTCTTTTAACGACTGAGCGTCTGATCCTCCTAGACTCATGCTAAGGTAAATCACCGGTCGTTTGATCCAGTCGTTCTCTAATGACATGATCTTGAGTCCCTCAAAGAGTTCTGTCTTTCCTTCAAAATAACATTTTAGGGTAGATGCCAACAATGATTTACCGAAACGTCGTGGACGGCTCAAGTAATTATACTTCCTTTGGTTAGCGATTGCCCAGACCATATCTGTCTTATCTACATAAAGGTAGTTGCCTTTACGTAGTTCTTCAAAGTCTTGAACCCCAAGGGGTAAATTTCTATTTGATGTCATAACGATAGTTGTTTGTTATTGTGAATTTTGAACCAAACCTGTATGAGGTAATTGGTGAAAATATTATCAGATGTTTCTATCCTGTATCTGTAGACCATATTGCTCCAAGAGAAAATCGTAGTATAACTTCCTGATGGTATTGTTCGGAATAACCAGATGGATGCCATCTAGGTCTGTTCCGCCAATGGTCAGCATTCCATAATAATACAACAGACTGATAAAATTATCTGGATTTATTGTCTCTTCTGCTGGAAAGGATTCTTGAATCGTGGCATTGACATATCCCTTTTGTGCAATGTCTATAAGCACACTCTTTCGGTCTCCATCCAATCTGTCTAGCCTAACTAGGTTTTTCAGCTTGGCATAGTCTGTGCGACAGCTTGGGTCTGCCATCTCCTTAGGAGCTTTGCCTGCTGTGATGAAATAGTTGAGATAATAGAGAACCATATTGCTGTTGAACATCCTCGAATCTATATCAAACCTGTCTTCAGCAAAGCAGTAATTATCATACCATGGCTTCATGTCTGCAATGATTTCATCTACTCTTGCTTTGCCGTCAATGGTGTTTCCCTTATCGTCTTTGCTAGGTTGAATCAGCCCAACAGACTGATAATAGACTATCATTTCCCGGACATCCTCTTCGCTGAACCCTAACATCATGTTAAAGGCCGGATGCAAACTGATATTGGTTGCAATGTTAAATCCACTAGTCAGATCGTTAAGTGTAATCGGGCTGACTCCCATAAATAGGATACGCTCAAAGTTTGGCTTGAAAATCTTGAATGCGCTGCGATAAAATCCACTGCTATGAGTCATGTTATGATATACATCTTCTCCTTGTTCATTAAGAACCGTATTGGTGAAATTGTCATATTCGTCAATAATCAGGTAGAGATGATATCCACGTTCTTTAGCCTCAGCAGACAGGAGATTAATCTTGTCCTTTGATGTCTTTGCTTCTAATGCCCATTTTACGGTTTCTGCACTATAATATTTCCCGTATTTTTGGATAAACATATCTAGTTGTCCGCAACAATAGGTGTTGAAATCGTCTTCCAGATGATTCGTCTGTCCAAGTACCTGGGAAAAGTCATATTGCAAAATCTGAAACTGACCTTTTAAGGGTTGTGGATGTTCACTAATCCATGTTCCTTCAAACTCTTGATCCAGTTCCTTATTCTCACAGTCATAATAGTCGGCAATCATCGATAGAAAGATGCTCTTGCCGAATCTACGTGGGCGGATGAGAAACAGAAAATTTGATATTTTTTCCAACTGAGGTATGTACATGGTTTTATCTACGTAATACTTGTTGTTATTACGTACCATTCTGAAATCAGACATACCTATAGGGGGTCTTTTGATTCCTTTATCTTCTAACATACGCTCATTTTTAAGTTTATAAATGTTATATCTTATGCCAAGGCAGAAGCCTTGAAAACTAGGCTCTGCCATGACTAAATGATATTTTTGTTATTTGCTTAAGTTGGCTATCGTTGCAATCATGGCAGCGATGCTACTCATGCTGGTACCCAGGCTCATGGTTTCTGCTACGCTCATCTTACGCTTCAGCTTAGATGGGATAACAATCTCACAGCCAGGCTGTACCTTGGCCCCGTGACCTACTTTTGCCACCTTACCGTTCATATAGATGATGTAAGCCTTGCTCTTCTGGGCATCGCTGGCAAAACCACCTGCCTCATCGATGTATGACTTCACACTTCTGCCTTTTTCGTAAGCCACGGTGTTAGCATACATCACGGCACCATTGATCTTCACGGTTCCATTGTACTGAGGTACTATCAGACGGTCGCCTTCACGCAGAATCATGTCGGCATCACTACCTGGGTTCTTCAAGGCTTCTGCCAAGTCGATACCGATTGGATACTCATCTGGAACGTTGAACTTTTCAAGCTCTGCGCTCTGTGCACCCTTTGCTACATCCTGCAAATTGCTGCTGTTGCTACTGGCTGCCAACTGGAGGAGGCTCTTCTGCTGTTGTTCACGCTGCATCTTCAGGACGGCTCTCATGCGTTCTTTTTCTACCATGTTGGCTCTTCTTACCAGTCGGGCACCCTTGATGTATGCCTGTTCTGTAGCACCACCTGATTTGGCAAAGAGGTCGCTGAGGCGGGCGTTGCGGCGAGTCAGGGTATAAGAACCGCTAAACATCACTTCACCTTCTATCTTTACGTTCTTCTGCTCGGCATAGCCAGGGCTCTTGCGAATCATTACCTCATCGAATGGCATCAGTACGAAACCTGGTGTTCCATCTACCACAAATCCGTCTTTCAACGAAAGGGTGAAGGTCTTGGCAATGACGCTGTCTGGCTGCATTGCCTTGTTATCGGCTACTCGTCGGCTTACGCTTACATTTACGGTAGATGCCTTGTCGGTTAAGCCACCTGCCTGGAGAACGAAGTCTTCAATGGTCTCATTGTCAGCATACTGATATGTACCAGGATACTGTACCTCGCCACGGATGGTGATGGTGCGCTCCTGAATCTTGTCCTGACGGGTTGGGATGAAGAGTACATCGTTTTCCTTCAATGGAATATCTGCTACCTTGCCATCCATGATGCCGGCGATATCAACTGCTATCACTTCCAGGGTGCGGTCCTTCTTCATGCGGTGCATCACGGCACGGTTGGTGAAGGCATCTTCTGTCATTCCCTCGGCATGCTCAACAAGGGTGCGGACTGAGTTGACCTGCTCGCCAAGGTTGTACATGCCCGGACGGAATACGGCTCCCTTCACCTCTACGGTGTTGGAATAGCGTGGAAGGATAGAATCAACGCTGATTGAGTCGCCGTCATCTACTCGGAAGCTGGAGAAGTCGAATTCTCCTACATTATATACTGCATATTCCCTGCCAGTCTTGCGGTTTACACGAACCGACTTCTTGTAGGCATCACCCGTAAAACCGCCGGAATATTTGAGGATGGAGTTAACACTCTCGTTCTTCTTCATCTCGTAAATCATAGGGCGCTTTACCTTACCCGTCACGGTGACGAGACAATCGTAAGGACCTACTACGATGACATCGTTGTCGCTGAGGCGAACATTACCCGTCAACTTACCGTTGAGGATGTAGTCGTAGATATCAACCACGGTGACGAGTCGGTTGTTGCGATATACCTTGATGTTACGCAAGGTTCCGAGGTCGTTGGTTCCACCAGCCATGTAGAGGGCATGGAACACGGTGGCGAAGGCTGATAGGGTATAGGTGCCCGGTGCCTTTACCTCACCCATCACGTTGACCATGATGGTCTTGGTCTGACCCACGGTGAGCTTTACTCTGCTGGAGCGATAGCGGCTTCCCAAGGTGCCGCGGAGTCGGGCATTAGCCTGGGCTACGGTAAGTCCGCTTACGTTTACCGGTCCATAACCTTCGATGGTTACCTCGCCATCAGGAGAAACGGTGCTCTGGATGGTTTTCTGAGAAGCGCCATAGATATCGATGATGACAGCATCGCCAGGCCCCAGACGATAGTTCTGAGGAGTAGCGATGTTCATGTTTGGTTCGAAGCTCAATTCCTTGTTGTTGAAGATGTCTCTACCGAACACTTTCTTGCGAGCCTGGT
>ERZ1026866.146-NODE-146-length-47682-cov-6.656119_pt1 | contig 47682 bp, 72 predicted proteins | sample MGYA00380163_ERZ1026866 | MGnify/ENA primary metagenome ERZ1026866 (study PRJEB33269, sample SAMEA4719799) | human gut metagenome | biome: human-associated habitat; feature: organic feature; material: feces | place: Cameroon | collected 2013-10 ...
GGAGTAAAATTATGTACACTGAAAAACAGGCCGCTATCATTTCTACTCTGCTGGACAAGTGGAACAACCGAAACCCCGCTTATAACTCCATCATTGTTTCTGACCGTCAGTTTTCCGCATTGCGCAGCGTATTGACCGAAGCTAACTATTGCGGTCACGTTAGCTACTACGGCGTGACGCCTGAAGGCCGGAGCTTTTCCGCTTGCTACAATCGGAGCCATAGTTGGTATACCATGGTTTTTCAGGCCACCGAAGCCGAAAAGACCGCCGTACACGAGGCTGAAGCCGCAGAACAAGAAGCCCGTTTTCAGTCCGCAGAATACCAGACAAAAGCTAAAGAAGCGTTTGCACGAATCAACGCCGGGAAGGCTCGCGCATTTGACAAAGCCATTTGCAAAAACGCCGGTTTGCTGTAACATCAGAAGGGGGCCTTGTGTGACCCCCCTCCTTTTTTATGTCCAGACTTCACCGCACTAAACCGTAAAAGAAAAATTTTTTGAAAAAACCTATTGACAAAACCATAAAATAATGTTATACTATACTTGACCACTCCGGGAAGGGGCTAGGGAGGGGAGAGAATGCTCAAAAACTTTAGCGAAGTAAAGTAATAAAGTAAGTGGGTAAAATAGCTAAAAATTTTTTAAACTTTTGTTGAAAATGACTATTGAAAAATGGCCTTGCATCTGGTAACATATAGACAATAAAACAAGGCAGCAAAAAGCCTTTATATATAGACAGTATAAACCAGAGCGGAAAACAAGGAGGTAAAAAATGCAGTACAGAGGGTACACAATTCAGGAAGTCGGCTATGGTTTCATCATTAGAGATTTGGCCGGGTTGCCGTTGGTTGAGGTGGAGACAATCACAGAAGCTCAAAAATGGATTGACATTGAAAAAGACGGGTATAGAAATTTTAGGGAACTTGATTGAAAAAAGGGGGGCTTCGGCCCCTTTTTCTTTATCGCTTTAGCGATTTAAAGTATAACGGTTTAGTTGATTAAATCGCTAAAATCGAAAAAATTTTCAAATTTCCCCCACAATGGGCACATGATTAAGTGCATTTTTTTAATTTCCCGGCGATATAGTATATATATGGATATATAGATATATGTATATATAAGCCTATATATGGATATGTGAGGGTTTGAGTGTATGGATGGATTGTCTATAGATGAATAGATAAATTTAATGGGCTAGATAGATGAATTTGGATGAATGGATAAATGGATGGATTTAACACCATAGGTGCAGATTTGGATGGGTGAATGTACATAGCTCAATCAACCCATAAACCAGCCTATGTGTAAAATTCTGTGGATATGTGGAAAGTTGATGCTTTGACGGGTATGTAGACACATGGATGGACGGACAAAACTGGTGCGTCAACCCATCAATCCGTCAACAAATACACGCAAAATTGTCAAGCTGTGTGTGGATGTATGTGGGTATGGATGTGATTGTGTTAATGTAAATGTGGCTGTTTCTGTATCTGTAAATGGCAATGTAGCTGGTTATGTAGATGTGTATAAAAAATTTTTTGTGCCTATTGACAAAGTCAAATGACTGTGCTATAATGGCCTTACAAAATAAAAATGTAAGACCACTTGGAAAATTGAATTTTGTTTTTGAGTTAATGAGAACGATTTTCATTTTTGAATTTCATTTTTGAATTCCAATTTTCAGTTTTCATTTTTGGTTTTTGGTTTTGCAGAAAGGAAATTTAGTTTTGAGCAAGGAATTTATAAACAGATTTTTGGTTTTGGTTTTAAGATTTGAAATTCTAGCTGCAATTTTCATTATTGGTTATCGAGCCACAGAAATCAAAACTGAAATTGGAAATCCAGATTTGGGTCAAGTCAGCGGGGATGATATTGAGGCAACTGGATGGGCTGGGAGTTTGGATAGTAAAGTCCAAACTCAATATTTAGATTTGTATATGGTAGAATATGATAAGCCGTTTTATCCTATCATCAAAGATGACAGATATGTGATTGAGTGCATCGTGGCCGGAGAAGCCAAAGGTGAACCCATAGAAGGCAAAATGGCTGTTGCGCAATGTTTGCTTAACGCTATGGCCAAAGACGGCCTCTCTGCATCTGATGTGCGTAAAAAATATCAATATTCTGGTTGGGATGATGAGCTACAAAATTCAAATCCTGATTGTTACACTGAGGTCTGTGAGGCCGTAAGCCGTGTTTTTGATAATGGCGAATCTGTATCTGAAAATCCAATTTTGTATTTCTATGCGCCTAAGGTAGTAAATAGTAAATGGCATCGTAGCTTGCCTCATGACCAGAATATTGGAGGACACAGCTTTCATTATCTTGATGAAGATGTAAATGCAGATTGGTTTTTGAATTTGAAAGGAGAATGATATAATATGTTAAAAGATTTCTGTAAATTATTTCTATTTGTTTTAATTACAACGTTGTGTTTTTTTGGAGCTATTGCAAGTTGCATAGCGTCATTGTATTGTTGTTTTAATAAAGAAGTTATAGGTGGTATTTTGTTGTTTTTGGCTTGTGTCTTTTTGATTTGTTTAACAATAATTTTACTGGGGGAATTTGCAAACGATTATTAAAATGACTATGTGTATCAGCATTATCGTAATTTAGGAGCTATTAGAAAGAAAGGAGTAGATTAAAATGGGTATTCGTATGGACGGCAAAGCCTTCGCAGACAGAATTTGTCTTGACCTAAAGGAGCGCTGTGACAAACTGATTGAAGTTGGTATTCAGCCAGTTCTTACAATTGTGACCACGGGCGAAGATTCTGCAAGCAAAGTCTATGTGCGGAACAAGGTCAAACGATGTGAAGAAATTGGAATTAAGGCTGATGTTCGGCATTATGATTATCTGACCAAACAGGATTTTCTTGACCTAAATCGAGAGGTTGATAATCCAATCATCGTTCAAGAACCGATTACAGGCGAAGTTGACCATGAATTTGTGGCCGAATATTTAAATCTTGTTCAGGATGTTGATGGGTTCGCAGATTTTAATGTGGCCCGTCTTGCAACTGGTGGCAAGCCTTACAATTATCCTTGTACACCCAATGGAGTCATGGCATTGTTGCATGAATATGGCATAGAAATCGAGGGCAAAAACGCCCTTGTGATTGGCCGTAGTAATATTGTTGGTCGGCCTATGGCTATGATGCTTGAGCATGAGGGCGTTACTGTGACGATTGCTCATAGCAAAACAACAAATCTGCTTAACCATATTTTCAATGCTGACATTGTGGTTAGTGCAACTGGTCATCGTATGACGAATATCGAACAGTATGTTGCTGATGTTAAAAAGATTCTTGGTGTTTCTAATCCAATGGTTGATAAAATTATCATTGACGTAGGCATGAACCGTGATGAAAATGGTAAACTGTGTGGCGATTTCAGTGAAGATTTTAAGGCTAAGTTTGGATTTTATACACCGACTCCGGGTTCTACAGGCCCTATGACAGTAGCCATGTTAATGACTAATGTAATCAATTATTATGAAAGGGAGATTGTTTATGGTTTGTGATTGTTACCATGTAATCGAGGAAAAGCCGGGTAAATTTAGTGGTGAGTGCTGGGGCACAAAAGAGCGTGATAGGGTCAGTTGTTCGGGGTACACTGAGCTATGTAGCAATGGCTTAAGAAAGTCTAAGGTAGAAACACCAGAAACAGGGTTGATGTATACTGCTGAGATGATGATTGAAGCAGCCAGAACCCATAAAACCTATGAGAGTGGTGATGTGCTGTTCAATACGGCGAAGGGCTTTTTTAATGCAAGTAATGGTGAGCCATGGCCAATCACCGCATTTGATTCCCTGCAAGAGATTTTTGACCTTCGGTGGGTTGAGTGTGAAGGTGAGGTCATGACTAAGGCTGAGGCCGAATCCAAATTTAATATTAAAATTGTTGGATAATTTTTATTTTCCTATTGACAATCGTATAGTATTGTGATATAATCACTACATCAAGGCCAAGAGGCCAAATAAAAATAAAGGAGAGTATTATGGTAAGTTTTGAACCTTTTGTTAGTTCTGACCCGTTCTCTATGAGTACATTTAACTCAAAACTGGGGGGGCATTTGGGAAAGTTGATGCGGATGTAAGCGCAACCACTACTACCGCTAATAATGCTTTGCAGATTGCTGAGTCAGCACAATCCGCTGCTACTGAGCTTGCATCTAAAATTCATTTTATTAAGCTGGGAGAATGGAGCCTTTCCACAGATTCTACTAATTTTGAAATTACGCTTCCTTCTATTGATTGGACAAAATGGAAACGAGTTCATGTAGATTGTCGTATAAAGAATGTTAGTGTTGTTACGTTTTATCTTAATGTTGAAGATTCTTCTTATTTTTTTGGACAAATTAAAGAAAGTGAGAGTGGGATTCCACGTCCTTTATATACATTTGAACCCGGATATAGTGCTGAACGATTTGTTTCACTTCGTTATGTTAATACGAGTAAACAATATGGTGAAATGCAATATTCTGCTCTTACAAAACTAATTTTTTTGGAAGTAGATAATATGGTATCTGGAAGTTCTGTTATTCTTTGGGGCGAAGAATAACGTAATTTTTTATAGCATATATCAAACACAAAGGAGACCATTGCAATGATTAAATCGCCTTGTTTTAACTGCCCTAATCGAGCCATGAGTTGTCACAGCAAATGTGAGCCATACACCGACTATCGGGCTAGAATTGATGACCTCAACAATAAAAAAGCCGAAGCCAAAAAGCAAACTCGTATGGTTGATGATTGTCTGAGCAGTATGTCGAAAATGAAAATGTATAAGGGTTGGTAAAATAGGGGTTGACAAAGCAAGGTAAGTGTGGTAAGATAAGAATGTAGATAAGGTTTGCGGTTAGCCTGTAAAACCGCAATACCCTCACGCAGCTCAACTGGTCTGAGCGTCCGACTTATAATCGGAAGATTGTGAGTTCAAGTCTCACCGTGAGGCCCATAAGATAAAAAATCTCAAAAAACTTTTCAAAAACCCCTTGACAAACTCAAAAATTTGTGGTAAGATAACCACAGAAACAAAGAAAGGAAGAAACAAATGAAAAATATTACTTTGGATGGATACGAATATATCTTAATCTATCGTCAACCTACTACAATGAATGTTCTGTGTGTATATAAAATTCAGAAAATCCAGGGAGCTAATGAAAATCCTGTATATTTTCTAGCATCAAGTGAATTAAGAGAACAGTGCATCAGGGGAAATACTTTTAATAAAATGAAAACATATATTATGCCTCAGCATTATGAAGGATTTTTCAAAGATGAATTTACTGCAATTCTTATGGCAAAATATGTTGCAGCTTATTCGTATATTGACCTACAGAAAGCTGCTCTTGAAGATGCACAAAAAGCTTTGGCGGAAGTCACCGAAAAGCTTGTAAATCTTCAATCTTGTATCTCTTTTGAAAACTGTGATGTATATGACCAATATTATGATTCTCAGGATAAGCTAAGAAAAGTTGCTGTGAATCGTGAAAGGAAAGAAACAAATGAACGAAGCAAAGATTAAAAGCCTTGAAAACAAGATGTTTAAGCTACTAAAGAACAAGCCTTACAATGTGGTGTGTAGTCAGTGTGACCGAATTGGCCGTCAGATTTATGAACTGAGCAGTAAGGTTAAGGGTAGTAAAGCCACTGAGGACAACAATTGATAGTATCGGCTTAGGCCGTTATTATACCAGTGTATAGCAAGTAGGGAAATACCCCTTCTTGAGCCAAATAGGTTGTGTGGGCAAACAACAATCAAGGTTAAGGAGTAGGCCATCATTCCCGGTGGCGCTTGCTATACATACTAGCACCTATGTCTCCACTACGAAGTAGTCTAAAAGGAAGGTCGCTTAACCGATGCAGAGACAGTCAAGGTCAAGATGTGTGTATGGCGCACCTCGGTTCAAACCGTATAAGACCAAAAAACCATACTAACGGTGACAGCTTGGAGAGACAAGTGGCCACAATCCAATTGGTGGTAGAGGTTATGGTCAATATTAAACCACACGATTCAGCAAGGATGGTTAAAGCCTTGTCGGTGTTCCATATATTTGAACTCATCTTTAGTCCGTTAAGCTAAAGAGCATGGCGAACGGTAGTAGCCAATCAGGTGCAGCGAGGTTCAAATCCTCAAGCCACGGCGTTCGACCCGTCTGGCGCAAGGTGCAAAACCTGACAAACGTGGCCACTACGATAGTGTGGCAGATATGCGGAGATATGGGTATGGTTGGCATAATAGAAGCCCCGGGAACAGTCTGCTATTATGTTCGGTTGAAAGTTCGATTCTTTACCTCCGCTCCTTTGTCCGACTGATTGTCAGATAACCGGGCAATCTATAATGCGCTCTAATTGGAGTCCTCGCAGTAGGTAGACAAGAGGATAACAAGAATACATCATCGGTTAGCTACCTTTGGGCATTAGGCTTGCAGTGCGATGCGTGAATCAGGTGCAAGAGGAAAGTATTATAAGGACAAAACTTGAATGGCTGGTGTAAGTATAAATCCCCAGCTACCAGTAGGGGCAGAGAGCAAATGACCGCCAGCCCCAGTGCCAAGTAGCTTTAAGTGCCCAAAGTAAGAAAGTCATATGTACAGTGACAAGTATGAAACAGGCATTGCGAAAACGGCAGGCCAAGAGAGGCGGGATGTGCGGTAAGGGGAATCCTTAACCCCCTTATATGAGGGAAGGAAGTTCATGTTGGTGAAACTCCAACGTAGTGAGTGCAAATCTCATAGTCCCTCACCAGACCACCTATTGGGGTTCTCGTGTTTTTTTGTTTTAAGTTGAGAGACTATAGAAACTCTCACACTAAGTTGACTGACCCACAGTTGATGAAAGAGAACGAGGTCAAACGCCCGTAAAAGTAGGATAGCGGGCACAACAACAATCAAACATGGCCGAGGATGAGGATGTGAGGTAGGGCGAACGGGCTTTGGCCAAAGCGTGTAGGTCATGTTTGATTATGGAGAACGATAGTGCATGAGCTTGAGTTTTCCTTTTGGCTCCTTTCTGCTTTAGAAGGTGGTTCCTTCTATAATTCTCATACTCACTACCTGTTGCCGTAGGTTGGATGAATAAAGGTGAGATTATGTGCGGGATTGGTGGAATTGGCAGACACATCTGATTCAAGCTCAGATGCCGTAAGGCGTAGGGTTTCGAGTACCCTATCCCGCACCAACTGTTATGGTTTGTTGACCATTGTTTGAACAACAGTAAAGCACAATCAATGGCAGTTTTGATAGTAAAGCTGAAAACTATCTGGTCTTTAAGGGGCTGAACCACAATCAACCCCATTCCAATTGGTCTATACAGAAGCTATCGTCACCTGTATAGTAAAACCCGGCTAAGGCCAACAGTAAAACGGTAGTGCTGTTGGATAGATAGAGTAAACGTGGGCCGGGCATCCCTTATGTCACTCTATCAAGGCTTCTCAAGGGTTGAACCTATCAGCCCTATCCCATAGGTCATGTGGGCGTAACATGACCTACCTCCTGTTTTTCATAATATACTTCCTTTCTATCACATGGCTCGAATTTGTTTAGAAAAAAACTCTTGACAAGTTCGAGCCGTTGTGGTATCATAAAGATAAATCAAAGGAGGCCAATAAAATGATTGAGAGTTTTGTTAATTATATGAAGGCTGAGAAGATGTCTGAGAATACCATGCGTGGCTACACTAATCACATTAACCAAATGCTCAAAACCATTAACAAGCCTGAACAGGATATTACTTATCTTGACCTGATTGATTGGAAGGCTGGTATTGCTAATCAGGCTAGTGCAACGGTAGCTAACAAAGTTGCTGCTGTTCGGTCTTATTTTAAGTTTCTTGCCGATGCGGGTGTGGTTAAGGCCGACCCCAGCAAGAATCTCAAACGTCCCAGCAATATCAAGAGTAAGGAAAAGCCCCGCATGACTGAGGAAGATGCAAGACAGCTTATTTCTTATGCTCGTACCCCTCGTGATAAGGCCATGTTTAGCTTTTTGCTTTCTACTGGTGTTCGGTTTTGTGAGATGGCCAATATCACCATCGACCAATATAAGAGGGCCATGGAGAGCAATCGAGAGATTGAGTTGCCTGTTACTAAAGGCGATAAGGGCGGCAAGGTTTATATTAACCAGTCTACTGAACAGGCGATTGAGCGGTATTTGCGTTTGCGTGATGATGATTGCCCTTATCTGTTCGCCTCTTTCCAGAACCATCAGTTGAGCGATAATAGCGTGTCTCAGACCATCAAATCTGCGGCTCGTAGGGCTGGATTGAAGTATTGGAATGAGCTTAGTTGCCATGGGCTGAGAGCCGGTTGTGCAACGATTATGAGTGATAAGGGTGTTCCAGTGGCCACTATTAGTAAGGTCTTACGTCATAGCTCTTTGGCCGTGACTACAAGATATATCAAGGCAAATCAGGATAACGTCAATAATGCTACGGCATTGATGGAATTTTAAGGAGGTAAAATATGAGTAATTTGGCAAAGGATTGGCAGGAGGGCAGTTATACTGTCCGTGTAATGGGTAACTTAGTTGAAGCCTCAAAAGTCTATAAAGACAAGGTTGATGGCCATATTTGTTACAAAAAGAGTTCTGCACAGGCCAAATGTGACCCCGAAGATGAGTTTAGCCTAAGCATGGGCGTAACGTTGGCTATGGACAGACTCAACAAGGAACTGAGCAAGGACAAGATTGAGGTTGGTGATAAAGTTAAGATTGTGAGTAACGGTCTATCTTATCTTACCTATACTCGTTGGATTAAGAAGAATATTAACGATGTGGGTTTGGCCGCTTGCTTTGCTTATGACCAGATTCCTTGTGAAGATGATGTCGTTTATGTTATCAAAGCTATTGCTCCTTGGGGTACCGAGTATGATAAAAACAGAATGCTGGCTTATGTGCAAAAGTATTTTGTTTTCAACAATGGCAAAGTCGATGATAATGAACCTTGTTATTTAATCGAAGTTGACGGATTGGAGAAGGTGCAATGTATCCTAAGATGATGAGTGAGGTCATCGAGGCCGTTGAAACTCATTTCTGTGACGAACCAGACATTATGATAGATTGTATGCTATATTTAATGAACGCAAATGCCAGAGTCGAAGATGTACACAGAATTGAGCGGTGGTTTGATGAACATGGGCTATGCCCTAAGTGCGGTACAAAAATCAAATATCAGCAAGTAAAGGAATATCATAGTGAGGTTGATGCTTATGAGACTTTGTATGAGCCTTACTGCCCACATTGTGATAGAGGTGAATAATGGATAAGAGAACTCGTGAACGGCTTGAGCGTGAGAAGCTCAAGCAAATGATTGACAATAATCCTAAGCTCAAAGCTTTTCTTGATGCAGCCACAGAAGAAACAGGCAATAAAGACCTGAAGGAGTTAATTCAGCCGGTACTTGCAGATACGTTTGATAAGATTCGTCTACAAGGGATTCAAACAGGCTGGTATGCTCATTCTTTGAGATGTGTGGATAAGATTAAAGATTGTAAGACGGTTGATGAGGCCATTGAAATTTTAAATGTAGATGTAAAGATGGCTCAGGAAAAGCTGGGGATTAAGGAGGAAGAGGATGACTAATACACCGCTATCGGCAATTAAGGCGTTCTGTGTTGATTGTATGGGCGACCAGCCAAGATTGGTTAAGGAATGTGCTACTAAATCTTGTCCTCTATGGTTTTATCGAACAGGCCATAACACCAATTCTAAGCGTACAATGACTGAGGAACAGCGTCAGATGGCAGCAGAGCGGCTAAAGAAGGCCAGAGAAGCTAAGAACACTACATAAAGTTACTATGTTTTTTGGTCTATTTTTAATTTGTTTGCCTAAGCAATATAAGTTGATAGGTTAATAACACAGGCCCTTTCTGTGTTAAAATTATAATAATTTATTGAGGTATAAAAAATGGATATTCTAAACAAGAGTAAGAATTTTTATCGTTGTGTTGGTACGGTCTATGAATTGGGCCTGAAGCGTGAGGACTGTGAGGTTGCAATTTGGGCGGATGGCAAGCCTACAGGCGAGAAGGTCAAGGCCGAGTGCGTCAAGGGCAAGTTTGGTGTTCGCACCGATGGTGGTATTGTTACCTTTATGATTTACTTTGCATCCAAGGGTCTGGACGGCAAGGAATCTCGTCAGTGGAAGATGGCAACCGATATGATGGAACTAAACCCGGAGGTTGGCGGGAATGGTAAAGAGCCTTCTGTCGTTGTGGTTGAAGGCCGTCTTGAGAACAATATGTTTATGAGCCGTGACGGCAAGGAAGTCAAGGAGTCCCCTCAGTTCCGTGTAAGTAAGGTATCCACTACTGCCTACAAGGAAGGTATGGAGTACGGTATTACTGTTAATATGAGCGGTTGCATGACTAAGAACGTACCTGAGACTAAGATGGTTGATGGTGAGGCCGAGGAAACTGGTCGCGGTGTTATGACCGTGTATATGGCTAATGGCAAGGGCGAGGTGTTCCCTGTTACTGTTATTGTACCCGCCGACCTTGTTGATGATGTTAATGATGCTGTTGAGACCGGTTGCACCATTGACGCTACTCTGGATGTGAATACCATTACCTTTGGTGGTGTGGCCAAGAAGCATGGTATTGGCCGTGCCGGTAAGATTGATACCTCTAACGTATCTACCCGCACTGAGTTTGTGCTCGCTGGTATGGATATTGTGGATGAGCCTGATGAGCTGTATGTTGAGGATGAGGACGGTAAGCAGATTCCTGTCAAGACACTATGGATGGACAGTTCTGTAGTCAAGAAGGCTATTAAGATGTATCAGGTCAAGAAGGATGAGTTCGCTAAGAACGGCGGTAACAAGACCACTAAGAGCAATTCTGCCCCCAATCTAAAGGACAAGAAGGCTGAGTACAAGTCTAAGCGTGTGGGTAAGAAGACCACCAATGACTTTGATGATTTTGAGGAAATTGCGGGTGATGACCTCCCTTTTGATGAGGATGAGTTTTAATTGAGGTGATGTGGGATGGCAAAGATTGACCTACTAAATCTTGAAGAAACTGGTATGAATGGTAGTCTTGCTGGGCAGAAGGCACTTCTTTACGGTGGAAACTCGTTGGGTAAAACATTTCAGGCGTCTAAATTGCCCAAGCCTCTACTTTTAATGACCGAAGCCGGTGCCAATGGCGTTAAATGCAAGAAGATGCCTGTAAATAAATGGGCTATTTTTAAAGATGTTGTAAAACAGCTTACTGATGAAAAGACACTTGACCAGATGAAGGAACAATATTTTACTATTATTGTTGATACCCTTGAAAATCTCGTTGGTCTTTCTGAACAAGCGGTATGTAGCGAGTTTGGTGTTCGAGATTTAAGTGAAATTACTGGAAAACAGAATGGTTATTCTATTTATCGTAAAGATTTTAAGTCTCAAGTAAATAAACTTTGCAGTTGCGGTTATTTTGTCCTATTTATTGACCATGAAGAAATCGTAGAGCTTGAAGACCCCATTACAGGAGAAAAATACAATTTCGTACAACCCAAGGGGAGTGGTAATATTAAGTCCTCCACTCGTTTTGTTCGTGATATGTGCGATTTTACATTCTTTGTTCATGGCGGCGAAGTAGACGAAAACGGTGATTCTATCCCTTCTTCTTTGCTTTGTAAGCAGACCAAACACGCTTTTGCCCGTAGCCGCTATGCTATTCAGACCTTTGTAAAGCCTTTCACGGCAAAGAATATGGAAGAGGCCATCATCAAGGCCATTGAGAAGTCTGCTAATGACGAAGGGGCTAACCTGTCTGATTGGAAGCCTGATACCAGTGATTACACCGCTCAGGATTGGATTGATATGATTAGCCCCTATTATAAGGCTATCTACAAGAAGGATTCTGAAAAGGCCAAAGCCATTGTAGAGAATGAACTTGGTGCTGGTGCTAAGGTGTCTAAGGCTACCGATGAACAGAAGATGGAGCTTGAAAATATCTATAACCAGATGGTAACTCATGCTTGTGACATGGGGCTTGTAGTAGAATAAAACTAAAACCAAAGACGGCTGGCCTAAGCTGGCCGTCTTTTTCAATAGGAGGATGTATGGCAGCTCCTAAATTGACTGAACAACAAAAGAAAGACCGTAAAAAAGTTACAGATTTGATTCAATCTATGTGGGGTGAAGATGCCAATTGGAAGTTGCTCACCGCTCAACTTAAGAACATTATGAAAGAATATGACCTAACACATAAAGATGTGTACTATGTTCTTAAATATTGTAAAGACTATGAGCAAGTAGTGATTGATGGTGATTATGGATTGTATCAGTTGTTCCCAAAATATATTGACGCGACACAGATGTTCAGGGATAAGTTGGCCGAAGCCAAAGAAAAGGCAGATGGAATAGGTACAATTCTACCTATTAAGGTTAAGAAATATCGGCCTCAAAAAAAGATTAAAGATGACTTGACTTTTGATTGAGATGGTGGTATGATTAAGATAAAGGAGGGATGACCTATAAAATACGTAGGTAGTAAAAATCGCATCTCTAAACAAATCGCTCCAATTATCCAGTCTTATATTGATGGCATGGGTGATAAGTGTAATGGCTATTGGGAGCCGTTTGTTGGTGGTGCTAATATGATTGATAAAATCAAATACACATACAAGTATGGCACTGATTGGCATAAGTATCTTATTGCTTTGCTTAGGCATATCCAACAGACTGTTGATGATTTGCCCAATACGATTACTGAAGATGAGTATAAGGCTGTAAATACCAATCCTGAAAATTACCCTGATTGGTATGTTGGTTTAGTTGGGTTTTGTGCGAGCTACAATGGTAAGTGGTTTGGTGGTTATGCTAATGGCGTTAAGACTAAGATTGGTACGATTCGCAATTATACTGACGAGGCGATTAGAAATCTCAAGAAACAGGCCCCAAATCTAAAAGGTATTGAGTTTTATTGCAGCAACTATCTTGACCAATCTGCTGATGGCATGGTAATCTATTGTGACCCGCCTTACCGAGATACAACCAAGTACGCAACGGGTAAATTTGATTATAACAAGTTTTATGCTTGGTGTAAAGAAATGTCTAAGACCAACATTGTTCTTGTAAGCGAATATTGGATGCCCGAAGATGGGTTTAAGTGTATTTGGTCTGGTGAGCTAAAGTGCACGCTTGACAAAAACAGTCGCAGTAACAAGGTTGAAAAATTGTATCTGTGTAAGGGGTGAGACAATGACAGTAGCAGAACTAAAACAAGCCTTGTCCAAATATCCAAACGATATGGAAGTTAAAACCAGCAACGCTCCAATGCTTACACCTGTAACTGATATTATAACTGTTGTTGACATTGACACTAACATTACATCATTAGTAATGTGTGGTGGTAGAGGCTGGTGGTTTGAGGAAAAGGAGCGATAATGCTATACAATTCTAATATGGCCTCACTCTTACTTGGCTGTCTAATGAACAACACCCAACTTCTATTCAATCCATCTTACCCTTTGACAAAGACTGACTTTGACCCAGAGCCAGTACACCGTATTATCTTTATCGCTACTTGCAAGTTGGCCGAAGCTGGGGCTGGCAGCGTTAGTGAGGTTGAGATTGATAATTATGTCAAGGATTATCCGGCTCAGTATGAAACGCTAAACGATAGCAACTTTCTTGACTTCGTACCTACTGTAAAAGAGCTATGTTCGCCTGAGAGTTTTGAGCTATATTATACTACCTTGCGTAAGTTCAGCCTATTACGTGAGCTTAAAGAAGACGGGTATAATATTGCTGATTATTATGATGAAATGCTTGATGAGACAGAACAAATGGCCAAGTTGAACAAGTGGACTATTGGCGAGATTCTTACTGACATTGAGTTTAAGTCGGCAAAGCTGAGAACCAAGTATGATGTCAAGTATGTAAGGAACGAAATCAAGGCTGGTGAGAATGTTGCTGAAAGGTTGGCGGGTTTTAAGGAACAGCCGTCATTTGGGGCTTTATTCCAGTCAGGCTATCTAAGTACAATCTGGAATGGATGGTGTAGAGGGCATTTAGGGCTAAGAGGTGGTGGGTCTGGTACAGGCAAGAGCCGCCTTGGCGTAGCTGATTTGGCCAAAGTCGGAGCAAAAGAACTGTGGTCAGATGAGGTTGGGGACTTTGTTGTTAATGATAATTACCAATCACCTACTCTATTTATCGCCACAGAGCAAGACATTGAGACAGAAGTTGAGCCGATGTTCTGGTCTGCTGTGAGCGGAGTCGAGTATAGGTCAATTAAGAATGGCCTATGTACGCCTGACGAAGAAGCCCGTATTATCAAGGCTGGTGAGATTATCGCCCAATCCAATCTTCATATCACGTCTATGCCCAACTTTAACACCAAAGCCCTAAAACGAAAAATCAAAGAAATGGTTGAGTGTGAGGGTATTGGGTATTGTGTGTTTGACTATATGGAGCAACAGGGCGATATCAGCCAAGAATACCGTGAGGTTGTAGGCAGTGCTGGTAGACAAGACCAAGTATTGCTGTATCTGGCCACTGAACTTAAGACAATGGCCGAAGATATGAATGTGGGTATTTTGACAAGCCAACAACTAAATGATACATGGAAAGCCCTTAGCTTTGTTGATGAAACGGCTTTAGCTGGTGGCAAATCGACTAAGAACAAAATCGATTTTGGCTCTATTATCATCCCAACATCTTACCTACGCAAAGACATGAAACAGATTGAGCCTTATCTAAAACGTAATGGGGTGGGTGATAATCGTCAACCAGCGCCTAACATTTGTGAGTTTATCATCAAGTCACGTTATGGTATTTATGGCGATAAGCGCCTAAAATTATGGTCGTACTTTGACCGTGGCACATTCCAACGCCATGATTATTTTGTAACAGATGATGAAAATAATGTAATGGCCGACATTAGACCAACTGAATTGGAGGAGTTTTAATGAGAGAAAAGAGAGAAAAAGAACATGACCTAACTCACCTATATGTTGCACTTAGCGCGGTTGCTTTTTTTGTAGCTGGTATACCAGTGCTTGACGCTATTGGTGGGTGGATAAGCAACGTGTTTGGTCTAAAGTCGGTTAAACTAAACTATGAGGCGGCTAAGTACGCAACTGAGGAACCTGAAGAAACCCATACTCAGGCCGTTGGGTTTTATACTGATGATGATTGTGAAGATGGGTGTTGTGAAGATGAGTGAAAGAATTAGATATCTGAAAGAAAGCCCTTGTTATCAGTGCGGTATGGCCCAACCATGTTTGGCTAAGATTAACAGATGTCCAAGATTACAAGAAATCAGTGATTATGTGATGCCAAGAGCAGATTACGATTATCATGATTGTATGTTGTATAAAGTATTGATGATGGAGGAAAAACATGAGTAACCAAAAAGGTACGGCTAAGCCTTATGTTAAGTTCTCATCTAATGCCTCTGTTGCGGTAGCTGGGTCGTCTCATCTTGTGAGATTTCAACAGTATGGGATTCTGTTGGATTGCGGTCTTTCTCAAGGTCATGATGTGGCAACAGATTATCAAAACAACAAAAATTTCCTCAAATCTGTGCGTGTAAAAGAAATCCAGTGGGTTATCCTCAGCCACCCCCATGCAGACCACAGCGCCCTTGTTCCAGCTTTATTCGCTAAAGGGTCTCAAGCCCATGTTTTTGTACCATTAGGGTCTAAGCCAATTTTGAGACTACTATGGGAGGACAGCTTAAAAATCCATCAATCTGACTGTATCAAACTCAATAATAAGCATGGTAAAGGATATAGCCCATTCTATACCGCTGATGATATTGAAACGGCATTGGGCAGATGTATTGAGGTTGATTATCACCAAAAGACCAACTTAACAAAAAACATTTGGTTTGAATACTACCCTGCTGGTCACATCTTGTATTCCACTCAAGTATACTTGTCTATGACCCAAGGGTATAAAGAGTATAGAGTAGGGTTTAGTGGCGATGTGGGCGGTCAAGCTGAGCGCCCCTATACAATCCCTTATGAGCCTCTACCCTTTGTAGATATGCTTATCCATGAATGTACCTACTGTCAACCTACCAGACCAAATAGCGTGAAAGATAGGCCAAAGGATATTGAGAAAATTGAGTCTGTGGTTAGAGATAGTCATAGAATCCTGTTCCCCTGTTTTTCTTTACAACGAACTCAAGAACTATTGACAGTGCTGTATGAGATGTGGGATTATAGGCTATTGCCTGATATTCCCGTCTATCTTGATAGCCCATTGGCCATTAAGATTAGCAACATTTGGCCCGAGACTGAACAGTGGTTAAGAGTGATGAAATGGCCACGACTTAAATTCATTAGTGAGACAACGGATAGTAAGGCATTACAGATGTCTAACGAGCATTGTATCATCATCGCTGCATCAGGGTTTTTGTCCGGGGGGAGGATTTTAAGCCACCTAACAACGGCCTTGCCTAATCCTAATAACACTCTTATGTTCATTGGTTATAGTGGCGAGAACAACCTTGCATCTAAGATTAAATCTGGCGAACCATTTGTAGAGGTTAATGGTGTGGTGCTTGAGAACAAGGCTAAGATTGTTGAGTTGCGGTCTTGGTCGAGCCACGCAAGCTATGAAGAATTGATTGATTATTTGACCACCTTACGGTATAATAAGGTATGTCTCGTGCATGGTGACATGGATGGTAAAGTGTCTTTTGCCAAGACACTTAAAGAAAAGTTGGTAGAACAGGGCAAATCCAGCCGTGTTGTTGCTGTAAATCAAGACTCAAAACTATATATTTAACCCTTGACAAGCCGCCTCCTTTATGATATAATTCAAGTATCTTAGAAAAGGAGGCGGCTTATTATGGCAAAATTCTACATTGGACAGATGGTTAAGTATGTGGGCCGAGAAGGGTATTGGAGCCCACCTGTCGGTACTGTCGGTACAGTGTTTAAAATTAACAATTGGGGCACTAACTTTCTTGTAGAGTTCCCTAAAGGCTCTATTCTTATAAAGTTCCCTAATGGTAGTCATTTTTGGTATGATGAAGATGAACTTGAACCAGTTGATGACCAAAACACAACAAAAGAGATTAAAGTTCGTTGTGCTAAACATGGATGGGGTTGGATAAAAGTATGATGTTTAATATAAACAATCTGTTTGGCGCAATAGATTATCTTGTAGAGATTTATGAAGGCAACGCCCTTGTCCAGCGTCAACGAATGTCTATGCCAGCACAAATGGCTCAAGGTCAGTTTATGCGGCTGTGTCAGCAACTTAAAGAGACAGGTCGCCCAATGAAAGTTAAGATGATTAGGTATCAAGAAATTGAAGGCCGTGACACACCTCTTGAGTGCTCAATAGAATATCAGACATGGAGGAATTGATATGGGAGAGATTATTGGTTTCTTGGGGTATATACTATTAGGTATTTGTTTGGCTAATATTGTGATTGGCAATAGCGGCCATAAGATGGATGAGTTTGAAGAGCTTGTTGCAATTGTTGTATTGGCTGCATTTTGGCCTATTGCTTTGGTTGCTTTGATGGTTATTGCTTTAGATAATTTGGGTGAGTAGGAGGCAAATATGGATAATTTGATTAAGGCTATGCGCTGCTGTATTTATGATTGTGATGGGCAATGTTCTGGTTGTGAATATAACCAAACTGAATATACTTCTTGCGAATCGTATGAACTTTTGCCACTTGCTATTTAAAAGATTGCTGACTTACAGAAGTCTAACCGCAACTGGCGTAGAAAAGCCCAACGTTTGCGGAAAGAAATTAAGAAAATGAAGGAGAAAGAAAATGTTTGAGGTTGTTTTGACTGGATTACTATTGATTCTGGCCCTTGTTAATCTATGGACGGCTAAGACTGCTTATAAAGACAAGCGATATAGCTCTTCTTGTGTAGGTTGTTTTGTGAGTGGAATTTGTTTCTCAGGGGTTTTGTTTGATGTATTGCATTTGATTGGAGGGTAATATGGTATACGCAGACTACGCCGCAACCCACCCTTATGTTAAATATCCAAGTTCAGCTTATGGGTCTTTCCTTAACCCCAATGCCAATTATGCTTACAAGGAAAAGCGCCTACTATCTAAAGCAGAAAATAGAGTAAAAAAGGCTATTGGCGCTAAAAGTGGCAAGGTTGTTTTTGGTGGCACGAGCAGCCAGTTGATTGAGAATTTATTTACTTGCGTTTATGAAGAAACAAATGAATATTTAACTATTTGTTCAATATATGAACATGATAGCGTATGGCGATTTGCTGACCAATGGGGCAATATTGACAGCTTAAAACACGTCATTCAAACGTACCATGGTGATAATCAGTTGATTGTTTGTTTGATGGGCGTTAATAATCTAACAGGCGAAATTTTTCCCATTGAAGAAATTGGTAAGCTATGTCACGAACATGACGCTTTTTATATTTGTGACATGACGGCCATGATTGGCAAGGCACCAATTCCAGTCAATATCGACCGATGGTGTGATTGTGCTGTGTGGAGTGGTCACAAATTGGGAACAGAGCTTGGCATTGGAGCTATGTGGATTTCTGACCGCTTAGACGAATGGCTCAATGGTTTTAAGCTCCACGGTACGCCCAATCTTGCTGGTGCTTTGGCTATGACTCAGGCGGTTGAAGATGCTTGTGATATTGAAACCGTTGAAAAAAACGACTTATATTGGGCAGAATTAGCTAATAAATTTGGTGGTTTGTTAGCCAAGAACAATATCGAGCATACTTTTGTACCTTCTATATTTATCAATTACACCTACGCAATCAACGCTATTCGTCTACCTGGATTTAATGCGGATGCCCTACAACAGTATCTTGCCTCTAAGCAAATCTATGTATCTATTGGTGGCTCTGCTTGCGCTGAAAAGCATGATTATCGAGTGCTAAACGCCTATGGGTTAAGTAACGATGAAGCCAGTGAAGTTATTAGGGTTTCGTTTGGCGAGGATAGTAGTGTTGAGGATGTAGAGGCATTGGTGGAAGGAATTAAGAATTTTAAGGAGTTATATGTAAAATGAGCCATACAAAAGATGATTTGAGAGAACTACAATCCAAACCCCTTGAAGAAAAAATCCAGATTTCTATCGCTCGTATAATTGAATGGTATGAAAGTTGGAATGGGCAAGTGTGCATAAGTTTTTCGGGTGGTAAGGATAGCAGAGTTCTTTTAGATTTAGTAAGACGTGTTTACCCCAATGTTCCTGCTGTATTTAGTGACACAGGCCTCGAATTTCCTGAAATCAGAGAATTTGTTAAGACCTTTGATAATGTAGTATGGCTCAAACCCAAATATACTTTTATAGAAGTCCTTAAAAAATATGGTTATCCTATCATTTCCAAACGAGTAAGCGAAGATGTTCATGGAGCAAAACCGGGCAATAGAAGATGGCGCACGTTGCATGGCGAAGACGCAAGAAGGAATGGAGAACCTTCATTCTTTAATAGTAAGAAGTGGTGTTTTTTATTAGATGCCGACTTTAGAATAGGCTCTACTTGTTGCAATGTAATGAAGAAGAATCCTCTAAAACAGTATCAAAAAGAAACTGGTCGGATGCCATATGTTGGCACAATGACTGAGGAGTCTATGTCTCGACGTACACAATGGTTGCAAACAGGATGCAACGCTTACGACGGCGCTCATCCAATGTCTACACCCATTGCTTTTTGGACGGAACAGGATGTACTACGATATATCCAAAAATATAATTTATCATATGCGTCTGTTTATGGTGAACTAAAAGAATCTAACGGTCGTCTTTATTTTACCAACTACAAACGAACTGGATGCGTATTTTGTGGATATGGATGTCACCTTGAGAAAGAACCAAATAGATTTCAAACTCTCGCTCAAACCCACCCGCAGCTTTACGATTATTGTATGCGTGGTGGCAAATACGATGAATCTGGTAAGTGGGTTCCCGATAAGGGGCTTGGCATGGCCAAAGTCCTTGATTTCATCAACGTAAAATGGTGGAACGATGGTGACGAAGCCAAGCGAGACGAATATAGAGCAAAATATAAAGAAAAGGAGCAAGAGCATGAGACTAATCAAATCTAACAACATCGATTCTGAATACCCCAAACGCCATATTTGTGATGAATGTGGGGCAGAGCTTGAGTATGATAAGGAAGATACCCACATTGGTTGGATGGGTTGTGAATATGTGACTTGTCCAGCTTGTAATAGTGAGACTGCGGTTAGTGACCAGAGGGAGGAACCGCCTACTTGGAAAGCAACCTTCCATCATACAAGTGCCGAAACAGGTGCAGTTGATATTGAGGATGTTGAGATTAAAGAATATGTAAACAAAGCCGTTAAGAGTCTATGTTCTGATGAATGGAAGCCCGGTGAGTTCTATGCTACAGGAACGGGCAATCTTCTTGTTATGGGGATTAAATGGGACGATGGCGTAGACATTTATGTAACTCAAGATTATTGGAAAGATAATGTTGTTCCTGAAGATTATGGAATGGTAAAGTGAGGTTAAAGTAATGGGTAAGGTTGATGTTAAAAAACTCAAGAAGGCATTGACCTTATCACATTACGATACCATCCTTCGTGAGCTTGGTATCCCTATCTTTAGCAAGAGCAATACAGAATGGCGTTGTTATTCCGGCGATAGACATAAGAATCCTTATGATGGTAGTCCAAGCCTTATCTTTTACCCTGATACAAAGATATTCCAAGGGTATTCAGCAGGGAGAGCTTATGATGCAATTGCGTTAGTCCAAACCCGCCTAAATCTGCTCGGTCAAACTTGCTCATTCTTTGACGCTTGCAACTGGATTCTTGAGAAAACCAGCCTTGACCCAAACAAGATAACCAAACCCCTCACAAACAACCATGTTTATGATTGGTCTGAGCTTGAACGGTTTGTTAGGGTGAGAAAGTATGGCAATCAACTACCTGAATATAATCGCAACATCATTGACACTCTACCCCCGTTATACCCCCAAGCATGGATAGATGAGGGTATAAGCGAAGAAACAATGGCTAAATATCAGATACGATATTATGAGCGTTGTAACCAGACTGTGATACCATGTTTTGATGCTGAGGCGAGGTTGATTGGGGTTAGAGTTAGGAATTGGGATAAGGATAGGGTTGAACAGGCTAAGTATATGCCGTTGATTACATTAGATGGGCAATGTTATAAGTTCAATACTAATCAGGTGTTTTATGGGATTAACTATAACAAACCCATGATTGAGCAGACTGGCGAGGTTTGGTTGGGCGAGTCAGAGAAGTTCGTCCTCAAGTTAGATGGATGGTTCGGCCCCAAGTCATGTGCGCTTGCTATGTATGGTCATCAACTTGGTATGCAACGCAGGAATCAACTAATCAAGATGGGTGTTAAACGAGTGGTGTATGTGCCGGATTGTGACTTCATTGGTCAAGACGATGCTTTCTTTGAGGAATGGTGTAAGTCTATAAGACGGCTGTGTGATATGTTCAAAGGGTATTGTCAGGTTGATATAGTGTGGGATGATAGCGGGGAGTTGTTAAGGCCGAAAGAAAATGCTACTGACAGAGATAAAGAAACATGGGATAAATTGTGGGAGAGTAGAGAGAGGTATTTATGAGTAAACCTAAATTGCTTGTTTGTTGTGAAGAATCTCAGCGTGTTTGTATGGCTTTTAGAGAAAGAGGTTGGGAAGCCTATAGCTGCGATATTGAGCCTTGCTCCGGTGGTCATCCTGAGTGGCATATTCAACAAGATGTGCTACCTCTAATCAATGGCGACTGTGAGTTTGATACGGTGGATGGCGAGCATCATGTTATCGAAGGCGAATGGGATTTGTTAATTTGTCACCCGCCTTGTACTTATCTTAGTAACGCTGGTGCAAGACATTTGTGGAAAGGTCATGTATTAAATCAAGAGCGATATGAAAAATGGCTTAAAGCCAAAGAGTTTTTTATGAATTTCATTAACGCCAAGTGTGAACATATCGTTGTTGAAAATCCTGTCCCTTCTAAAGTGTACGAATTACCCCTTTATTCTCAGGCTATTCAGCCTTATGATTATTATGGTGAACAGCACCCTTATAGCAAAAAAACCTGTTTATGGGAAAAGAACGTTCCTTTGCTGCAATCTGTAGAACCTGTTAAACCTATTGCTACTTGGTGTCCGTCTGGTAGTTACAGTCATAAGCACGGTGAAAAACATAGAGGTATGTTTACTACTGACAGAGCTAAGAACAGAGCCAAAACATTTGAGGGAGTGGCCCGTGCTATGGCAGACCAATGGGGTGATTTTATCGAAAAAGAATTAGAAAATAAATAAACAACCCTTGACAAAAGCCTTTTGGTGTGGTATTATCATTACATCAAAAGGCTTTGCCTATTATGAGGAGGAATTGATATGACGCAGTACAGATATGAAGTTCGTGGCTATTATTTTGAAAAAGAAAGCGGAACAGACATGAAAGTGGATTTTGTTTGTTTTACGCCTCCATGTCCTAATTCTTATAGTGCTAAGTTGTACGTCATGGGGAGGTTGAAAGAGCACCAAGTTTTTGTTTGGAGTGTAACAAGAGTGATTGAGTAAGGAGGTTTTTATATGAGATTTAAAATTTATCGTGCTTTGACTTATAAGCCAGATTATGAAACAATGCTTGGAACTTATCCCACACTTGCCAATTACAATTACAAAACGGATAACTCTGGCTATGGTTATATAACTATTACGTCTCTCAAACAACTGATGCAGTTAACAAAAGAAATTGGTCGAGAAATTATTCTATCTCCAAGCAATGATGGTATTGAAATTTATGATGATTATAGAGAATAAGGAGAACTAACTATGTACGAACAGTATACTGATAAGCAGATTGTTGAGATACTGAAGCCAAAGTTGGCAAAATTGGGTTGGGGTAAGGATTTTGATAGTATTTATCATTTCCCAGAGACTTGCAAAATGATTGCCACTATCTACCGTTCAGCCTATATCCGTGGTCAGCTTGGTCGGAGTTTTATTGTTGGCGAGAAGAAGCAGACTGAACATTGGGTTCCTGCAACCAAAGACAACGTTAAGGTTGGTAGTAAGGTTAAGATGATTGATGAAGAAGTTCATATAGACAATTCTTGGTGTTTTCCTGGCGTTGGAACAGTGGGTGCTGTAACTAAACTTAGCTATAATGATTGTAAAGTTCAATGGCCGAAAGGCATTACTACCGGAGCTGATAGATGGTGGTGCAACTACAAGCGTCTTGAGGTGTTACTATGCGAGTAAAACCTCTACTATCTAAAATCAACCCCTCTACGTTTATTGAGGATTATCTACAAGCTCATGGTATTGAGCAAACCGCCCTATATCTGAATCCAGAAGAAGGGTGCTTAGACAACCCTCGATTCTATCCTAATATGGACAAAGGGGCCGAATTGCTGAAGCAAGCGGTTGATGATGATTGGAAGATTGGCCTGTTAGTTGATGTTGACTGTGACGGTATGTGTTCTGCAACCATTGTTCGTCAGTTCCTTAACACCCAATACAACATTGACCCTGTTATCTACATCCGTAAGGGTAAGGCTCATGGTCTAAGAAAGTCGGCCTCAGACGATATTGTATCCAAAATTATTGAGGATAGATGTCAACTGCTGATTGTACCGGATGCCGGGTCGAATGACGTTGATGAATGTCAAGAGCTATCTCTCCATAAGTGCCAAACATTGGTACTTGACCATCATAAAATTGAAGTTGATGATTTTTATTCTATTGTCATCAATCATCATCTTGGTAAAGGGCTGAACATGGCTCTATCTGGTACAGGTGTAACGGCCAAGTTTATTGAGTATTACTGTAAGAAGTATAGTCTACCTATCCCCTATACAGACGACCTTGTGGCCATGTCTATTATCTCTGATAGCTGTGACCTAACAGCCTTAGAGAACAGATATTATGTCCACAACGGTCTACACAATGTCCAAAATCCTCTAATCCAAGCCATGCTGTCTTCAGCAGTTAAGCGTTATGGCCTAACACCTACAGGTTACAGTTGGGCTATGATTCCACTAATCAACGCTGTATGCCGTAAGGAAGAAACAAATGAAAAGCATGAGTTGTTTGATGCTTTTAGTGGTCACGGTGATATTGAATCTGCCCTAAAAATGTGTCGTTCAGCACACCGCCTACAGACAGAGACAGTAAAACAGGCCGTAGAGGAAGTTGAGCCTACTCTTGACCTTGACCATAAGGTGATTATTGGATTTTGTGACAGTGGATTGGCCAATCAAATTGGCCTAATTGCTAATAAGTTCCAAGGCAAATACAACAAGCCCACTATTCTACTACGTCAAGCAAGCTCTACAACATGGTCTGGTAGTCTAAGAAGCCCAGTGGATTTGACTGATGTGGTTAATGAGTCTGGTTTGGCTAAGGCCATGGGCCATAATCAAGCTGCTGGTGTGTTGGTTCGCAAGTCTAATCTTAACCGGCTGATTGCTTATCTTGATGAGGCTGATTTTCCGCTTGAACCTGAGATTGATGTGGCTGGGTACATTGTCCCTCAGCAAATCAATAACAAGCTCTGCAAGGCTTGTGAGGATAACGCTGAGTTGTGGGGTCAAGGGCTTAGAGAACCCACCTTCTACATTAACGCTGAGATTGATGAAATCAATGTACAGGTCTTTGAAAAGCGTACTACAACAGTAAAAATTACAGTAAATGGGGTTGATTTTCTGTTGTTTATGGCTACCCCCGCACAAGTAGATGAGTTGACGCAAAAAGGTAAAAAAAGCCTATCTTTGATTGTAACTTTGTCTACGAATGAATGGAATGGCGTGGTCAAGCCTCAAGGTAAGATTAAGCAGTTTGAGGTTGGTAAGGTTGAGGATAAAGATGAAAGTTGAGAGGATGATTTTTGATGAATAGTTTTGTTTATTCTGCTGACACAATCAATAAAATGATTGAAGATAGTGGTTGTAAAAAGGCAACAATGAAAGGTGCCCACGATGATTTAATCAGACTTAAACCCCTTATTGAGAATTTTTATGATAAATATATCTTCTATCTTTCTTATTGGAAAGATGATTGCCCCTTCCATGGTTGGGAATGGTCAAAAGATGATGGCACAATGGCCAATATGGCGAAGATTACTGATGGGATTACTGAAAAGTTTGAAGAAATCTATGCCTTGATTTTGGCTGGGTTAGGTGAAAAATGTGAGAAGGGGGAAGATTGTTGATGGGTTGGAACACTGATATTAACCCAACAAAAACTGGTTGGTACTTTTGTACTGTTGAGGATATTGGTGGGCGCTTTGTAGTACCACTCTTCCGTTATGAATATCTTACTGATATTTTCCGTTGGAAAGATGAATTGCCGGGTGAGATTATTGCCGTTTGTCCATCCCCAGAGCCTTACAGCGGATATTCAAAGAAGGAGATTACTGAAGATATTAACAAAATTTTTGGAGGTGATTTTTGATGAAGTATGAATTTCATGTAGGGGATTATGTTGAAACTAAAGATGGGAAAGTTGGTTATATTGCCAATGTAACGTATACAAAAATAAAAAACAGTCTTTTGCCCGTGGATGAGGATGTTTTTTATAATATTAACATAGTTTATTATAAAACAAAAGATACTGTTGGTGAATTTCATGGCAGACAAAGTTCAATCCCCGATTATTTCAATTATATCGGCCAGTATGATTTTACTAAGATAAACGATAAGATTAAGCGTCTGCCCAAGGAATATAATGATCTTTATAGTAAAATCAACGAGCTTGTTGAAGCCGTAAATCAGTTGGAGGAGAAAGTTAATGAAATGGCACAAAATTGAGGATTATTCGGTTGGGTCGGATGAGTATGTGTTGGTGTCTCAAACCGTTGGAAATGAGCGGCCAAAAATTTTCTGTTTTATGGCAAAGATGAAAACAAATGGCTATTGGTATGATTGTAGTGGAGCGGTGAAGCCTGTTGACTCTACAGACCGCTGGTGTCATATTGATTTGCCGGAGGATTAAGTATGGATAAGGTTTGTGGTAATTGTGCTTATTACATGGGAGGCGGAGACTGGAATCTTTGCTGTATGATTCAGCATCCGACGCCAAGCGAACAAAAAGCTGGTGTAACATATCCGTTCGGACACCTGTGTTATGAAGATACCTCGGCTTGCGATATGTTTAAAGAAAGCCTTGACAATCATAATTAAATATGTTACAATTAAACCGTGGAGAAATCTACGGTTTAATTTTTAGGAGGGATTGGATGATTGATTATAATAAGTTGATTAAATTGGCAGAACAAGTAAAAGCAAAGGCAAATAATGATATATGCCTTTATTTTTCTGAGAAGGTATATAATGCCCATAAAGATGAAATTTCTAAATTGCCTTATTCAATCAAAGTGTATCCAAATGAAGCAGGGTCTTTTCAAGAAGATAATGTTTATGTTTTGAGTAAAAAGGACGTGATAGAGCATGAGTTACTTTAACAACCATAATCATACAGATATGAGCAATGCCCTATTAGGGTTCCCAGACGTTATCTGTAAGATTCCTGATTTAATTCAACGTGCTTATGACCTCGGTCTTAATGGCATTACTATTACAGAACACGAAGGTATCTCAAGCCATATCAAGGCGTTAGATTATTATAATAAAATGGGAAAGGATAGGCCGTTTACATTGGCCTTGGGTAATGAGGTATATTTGCTTACTGAGGAAGAAGATTACCTTAATCGACAAATCCCTAACACCATCCCTTATTATCACTTTATCTTAACCGCTCTTGATACTGAAGGCCACCACCAATTACGCTTACTCTCGACTCGTGCTTGGTTGAGAGCGTGGAGGCAAGGTAAAATGTTCCGTAGGCCGACTTATTATAGCGACCTTGAAGAAATTATCAAGCCTAATCAGGGTCATGTTATTGCCAGTACAGCTTGCTTGGGGTCAAGGATTGATAAGTTGCTGCTACAAGAATATAATGATGGCTGTGGTATGAGTAAGGCATTTGATGAGGCCATGAGTTTACAAGACATCTTTGGTCAGGGTAATTTTTACCTTGAAGTTCAACCTGCTAAAGACGCTAATTCTGACCAAAGCCATGTTAATACCCTAATGTGGGAGCTTCATAAAAAAACTGGTATCTTTATTATCCCAACCACCGACTCTCATTATCTCCGTAAAGAGGACGCTTTTATTCATAAGGTCTATTTACAATCCCAAGAGGGTGATAGAGAGGTTGATGATTTTTATGCCACAGCCTATCTTATGGATGAAGCTGAGTTAAGAGAGCATCTATTGATTGATTTTAATGATGCTCAAATTGACCAGATGTTTGAATGGAGTTGTGAGTTAGGTAAAAGAATTAAAGGCTACAATATTCAACACAATCCAATTATCCCGCAACTTCCGCTTAACAAGATACCAGACTTTACTATTAGTCATGTATTCAGTGATTATTATGATAAATACCCAAACTTTGGTTGGTACTCTAATCGGCCTGAGATACATGAGCAATATTTTTTCAGTCAGATTGAACAGGGACTTCAAGACAAAATTGTAAACAAAGGCAAGCCCATTGAACAATATATCGCTCGACTGGATGAAGAATGGAAAGAGCTAAAGATTATCAGTGAACAGCTTGATACATCTATGGCCAGCTATTATTCAACCATGTCAGAGATTATTGAACTTATTTGGCAAGCTGGTAGCTTGGCTATGCCAGCAAGAGGTAGTGCGGCGGGGTTCTTAACGTGCTATCTACTTGAGGTCACACAAATTGACCCTGTACCATTGGGTGATTATATGCCAAGTTGGAGACACTTAAATCATCAACGTGGTGTTGAACTGCCGGACATCGACAATGACTCAGAAGCATCAAAGAAAAAGGCCATAGTTGACAAGATGAAGGAATATTTTGGCGAGGATAAAGTCATTAACGTAGGTACATTCTCTAAGATTTCCTCTAAAACAGCTATTGAACGAGCCTGTAAAGGTCTTGATATACCAAACGATAAGGCGGCTTATTTTAAGTCTCTAATCCCTGTTAACCGTGGTAAGGTTAGTAAACTAAAAGACGCTGTGTACGGCAACAAAGACAAGGGTATCAGCCCAGCCCCCGGCCTCAAGTCTGAACTGAACCAATACCCACATTTGCTTGAGTCTGCATTAGCTCTTGAAGGGCTGATTACTAACCGTGGTACTCATGCAGCCGGTGTACTTGTATGCAACACCCCTTACACAGATTATATAGCTGCTATGCGTTCAGCAGATGGAACGTTAATCAGTTGCTATGACCTATGGGATGATGAGGCTGCTGGATGTATTAAGTTTGATATGCTTACAGTTGAAGCCGCAGACAAGATTCACCGCACAATGGATTATTTGCTTGAGAATGGCAAGATTAAGGATGAAGGCTCACTAAAAAAGACATACTATAAATGGGTGCATCCTGACGTATTAGATTATAAAACACCTGATATGTGGGATATTCTACCTACTATTTATTCTGTGTTTCAGTTTGATACTCCAATCAGCACCAAAGCCCTGTCTGCCACTCATCCTCACAGTGTAATGGATTTATCGGCTGCAAACAGCTTACTTCGCCTTATGCCAGACAATGCAGATGAAACGCCTATTGACAGATATATCCGTTATAAACAGTCAAAAGATGCTTGGTTGAAAGATACAACTGATTTTGGCCTAAACAAAGATGAACAGGCCATTCTATGGAAATACCTTGCAGACGCTTATGGCATGGCCGATAGCCAAGAAAAAGTGATGCGGTTGAGTATGGATGAACATACTGCTGGCTATACGTTAAAAGAGGCCAATAAACTTCGTAAATCCATTGCCAAGAAAGATGAAAAATTACAGGCCGAAGCCAAGCAGTTATTCTTTGATTGTTGTAAACGTCAAGGTACAAGAGAAATCTTTGCTAATTATATCTGGAATGTAGTGTTTGCGGCAAGTATGGGTTATTCTTTCAGCCAATTACACTCTTATAGCTACTCAATCATCGCCTTGCAAGAGCTTAACCTTAACTATTACTATCCTCGTGTTTATTGGAACTGTGCTTGTTTGTCGGTAGAAGCATCTGGTACAGATGAAGAAAATACAGGCTCAACAGACTATGGCGAAATGGCCAAAGCTATCTACAAGATGAAAAAGTATGGGGTTGGAGTTCATGCACCCTCTATCAATAATTCTAACATCGACTTTACCCCTCGTGAAAAAGACAGTGCTATTTTGTTTGGACTTGGTGGTATAGCTGGTATTAACATTGATATTTCTCGTCAAATCCTCTCCAACCGCCCGTACACATCCTTCACTGACTTTTACAATAAAAACGCCTACAAAGGGTCACTTGTCACTAAATCTAAGTTCATCCAACTAATCAAGGCCGGATGTTTTGATGAGTTTGAGCCTGACAGACGTATTGTGATGAGACAATATTTCGTCCTATCTACGCCTAACGTCACGTCTCTTGCTATGAACAATATAGGCCAAATCAAGGCCGCAAGAGTGCCTATCCCCAAGTCTATTATCGGCCCATACAACTTTAGAAAGTATGTATGTAGCAGACAGTTCAAGTTTGGCCCCCACCCCAAATTCAAGAGCAAGACTTTATACTGGCTTGATGATATGGCACAACGTTATTTTAACGCACGTTGTAAGAACAGCCTAACCGAAGGCGTAGATTATTGGTTTGATAGCGATGCTGAAAATTGGGTGGTTGTTGATAAAAGCCTTGAAAAGTTGCTTACACCGTCTATTGAAACGCTGAAAGATTATATCAATACACCTGAGTTCTTGGATAAGTTTAACAAGGCCAGAGCCAAACAGAGCATGATTGAGAGTGTAGATGGGTTGGATGTGAATAGGTGGTCTTTCCAATCTTGCGCATTTTACAGCCAAGAGCATGAGCTTGCTAACGTTGACTTGGCCAGGTACAGTATTTCCCATTTTTCTGATTTACCTGAAGAACCCCAGTTTGTTGAGCGTTCCTTCGGTAAGCGGTCTTGGAAACAATTTGAGTTGTCTGCTATTTGCGGGGCAGTGATAGGGCGAACAGACAGTCACCACCTTGTTACTATCTTAACGCCTGATAATGAAGTTGTTAATGTTAAGATGAATGATGGGGCTTTTGCCCACTACAAAGCCCAATTAAGTACAGTCAATCCAGATGGTACTAAAACGGTCATTGAAAAATCTTGGCTTGAGCGTGGCAGTTTATTGATTTGTTGCGGATACCGTAGAGGAATGGATGAATTTGTGACAAAAAAATATAAGGCCAGCATTTTCCCCTCCCAGCTTATGAAAATAACTAGTATCAATGGCTCAGACATTGAAATTCAAACTGAACGATATTCCGAAGAAAATTAAATAAAGCCTTGACAACCTCCTTGTGACATGATATACTTAAACCATCAAACAAGGAGGTTTGTTTTATGAAAACAGAAAAATATTTTATTGACTTTTTATGTCTTATAATTATTGCCTTGAGCGCAGTGGGAACACTTCATTCGATAAAATCTCAAGATAAGGATGTTTATGATACCGAATATATCCCCGCAGAACCCCTCGCTTATAATCAAACTCAAACTGTATTTACCACTGACAAAGGTACATACCTCGCAGATGGCTTTTATCCAGATGGCACATATCTATTGACCGTAGACGGTAAAGATGTACTTGTCGTATGGCAAGCAGTTGATGGTGAGGTTGGATAATGAGCATTAAAATTAAACTAAAACCAATCAAGGGGATTTTCTTTAATCCGTCTAACGGTTATAAAGTCTTAAGTTGTGAGCCTATTGGTAATTATCCTAATCTAATGCTCAATCAATATAACAACTTTACTTTGGCCGGAACCAACCTTGGTATGGTCGATGTGGGTGATGAATATGAGCTTGAAATCAGAGAAAATCAAAGAGCCAAATACCCAGCAAGTTATGTTTTGGTTGGGTTTGCTGATATTGACGTTAGTGCCGAGGGCATTAAAATCACGCCTGAACAAGAGCTAAAAATCTTGCGTCATATCTGTGACGGCAACCAACCCCAGTATGTGCATGAAGCCTATCCTGATTTTGTTCAGATGGTGCTTGATGGGCGAGAGGAAGAAATCGACCACAAGAAAATTTATAATGTTGGCCCTGTTCGGTTTGAGGAGTATGTGAATAAAATCAAGAGCTATTTCACCACCATCCAATTTTTACCCCTCGCTTTTGATTGGGGTATCGAGAATGATAGCGATGTTAAGAAGTTGATTGATGTTTTCGCCACCCCGGCAGAGCTAAACCAAGCCCTTGAGTCAAGCCCTTATCACATCTTCTTTGATTTGCTTAACTATTCCTTTGACAAGTCAGATAGATATGTCTTAGACAAACGGCCTGATTTGATTGATTCTAAGGAGCGTTGCGAGTTTGCTTGCTTGGCTATCTTGCAAGAGAACGAGAATGAAGGCGACACAAGAATCTACACAGATTTGCTTGAGGAATTGGCCGAAGAAAAAGTGCCTGAGTGCGCTAAGTATGTAAAGGACGCTGTGCGTAATAGTGAGAGAATTTACTATGACGCAGAGCAAGAATATTCCAGTAATAAGGTCACTTATGAGGCCGAAGTCAATATTGCTGAGAACATCCTTGACCGCCTCGCTTTAGAGAAAAAGCAAGACTGTAACTTAGGCATGAATGTTGACGACTTCACAAGCGTTGATGGGTTTGAATGTACAGATGAGCAAAAGCAAATTCTTACCTTAGCCAATGAACACATGGTTGCTATGTTGAGGGGCTATGGTGGTTCTGGTAAGTCAACTGTAATGAAGGCGTTGGTGTTGATGCTTGAGGCCAACCATAAAGACTATACTCAACTTGCCCCAACAGGTAAGGCAGCAAAACGTCTAAGAGAAACAACAGGCCGACCTGCAAGCACCATTCACATGGTATTGGCTCAAGACCCTTATATCTACTCTGATTTTGTCATTATTGATGAATGTAGTATGGTTGGTGTTCATTTGCTATCTAGGCTGTTTGATATGTGTGAGCTTAATACACGATTTATCTTTGTGTGCGATGAAGCCCAGTTGGCCTCTATCTCTTGTGGCAACGTTGTACAAGACATCATTGATTCAGGCGTTGTGCCTACGGCCACACTAACCAAGATTTTCCGGTATGGCTCATCTGGCCTTGCTACTGTAGCCACTGATACTCGTGAGGGTAAGGTTGGCACAAGACAAAACAGTAATTATCCTGATTATCAGTTTATCTCTATTGGTGACAAGCCTATGGTGCAAATCCTTGAGGCTTATAATTCTTTGCTTGACAAATATACCAAAGATGATATAATGATACTATCCCCATTTAACAAAGGGCCGGTTGGCACAGTAGCAATCAACAAAGCTATTCAGTCCAGATACAATTCAAACCCTGATACTAACGCTATTCGTAAGATAAGCGGTGGTGAGGAAATCATGTTTAAGGTGGGTGATAAGGTAATCAACACCCACAACGAATATCACTGCCCTTGTTTTAGGGTTGATGAGGATGGGTCTTTAGTTGAGAGTATGAGCGACATCATGGTTATGAATGGTGATATGGGCTATATTCGATACATCAAAGAGACTGATACAGGTATTGTTATGGCTGTTGAGTTCGATACTGGTATGGCAAGAATTTATGGGCCTTATATGAGCAACCTACTACTTGGGTATGCTATTAGTATTCACAAGAGTCAGGGTAGTGAGGCTAAAGCCGTAATTGTGATTACAAGCCCTATGCACAAGCGTATGTTAAGTAGTAATCTGTTGTATGTTGCTGATAGCCGTGCGAAAGAGCAGTTGATTGAAATTGGCGATGTTGAAACAATTAAAGAAGGTCTTAAACGGCATGAACAAACAGAACGCGATACTTGGCTTTGTGAGTTATTAAAGGAGGATAAACATGAGAAAGACAATTTGTGATGTGTGCGGTAAAGAAATCACAAATTTTAGAGAGTCTTGGAATGTAAGTATCTCATCTAACGTTAGCCTTCGTACACTCGGATATGACCAGACAGATTATTCTTTATGTTTCGCAGATGTTTGCGAAGATTGTACCAATTCTATCTATCACTATATTAAAGGACTACAAAAGGAGGATAATAAATGAAAATAGAACCTTTGACACCGGGATTGTATATTTGCCGATTTAGCAGGGCAACAAAAACGGATGTTATCGACCATGTTCTTAAAATGCTTAACAGTGAAGGAGAATCTTTTGGTGTTCGTTTTATTCCAGAATTATCAGATGTTTACCAAATCTCAAATCAAGTGAAGAAGGATAACAAATGAAAAAGTATGTAATCGCAGAAACCGTGACCCATTATCACTCTATCGAGGTCGATGATGAAGTAGACATTTGTAATGTTATCGGAGAGGCTAAGACTCTACTGCATCAGGCCACTGGATTTGAGGCTATTGAAGAAGTGCTTAATGGCTACCAGAACAAATATGGGTTTGATTACACAGTCAAGCCCAATTATTGTGGCACTTGTTCAGAGGGGCTTGAGATTGTCGGCTGTGAGGATGATAGCCCTGAACTTGATTAAAGTTCATAGAATGTTTACATTTATTTAATATTGATGTAACATTTTTATGATATAATACACGTCCTACCTTAACCGGTAGAGTAAATATGGAAGGTCTGGTGCTATGATTATAACAAAACGTGATGGTAGACAAGTTGATTTTGACAAGAGTAAGATTTATAATGCGGTATATAAGGCTTTTGAACAGCTAAACAAGCCTGTAGATGAAGCCGCACAAGTAGCTGGTAAGATTGCAAATGAGATTGAGGCCAGTTGTAAAGAAGGTAGTAGTGTAGAGGATATCCAAGACATTGTTGAAAAGAAACTAATGGCGAGTAGTCATAAGGATGTAGCCAAGGCTTATATTAACTATCGTCAGCTACACAAGATGGCTCGTAACCAATATAAAGAACTCATGGATGCTGTTGGCGAAAAGCTATCAGGGTCTAATATTGAGAACCAAAACGCCAATGTAGATGAGCATAGTTTTGGTGGACGTATGGGCGAGGCCACAAGAATCGTAACTAAGAAATTCGCCCTTGAGAACCTTGTGTCTCCTATGGCTAAGGCCAATCACGAAAACAATGAAATCTATATCCATGACCTTGATAGCTATGCCGTAGGCAATCACAACTGTTTGTCTATTCCTTTTGATGATTTGCTTGCTAAGGGGTTCAACACCAGACAGACAGATGTCCGTCCAGCACAAAGCATCAATACAGCCTTTCAGTTGGTTGCAGTTATTTTTCAGCTTCAGAGCCTACAGCAGTTTGGCGGAGTGAGCGCCACTCATCTTGACTGGACGATGGTTCCTTATGTGAGAAAGTCGTTTATTAAACACTGGTATGACGGGTGCAAATATATCGAAGGAACTGTTATCAAGGGCGTCCCCCCGCTTAATTCTGGCATTGACAATGACTATTTTAAGAAAATGCCCAAAGCATATCAGTATGCTCTTGATATGACCACCAAAGAGTGCTATCAGGCCGTTGAAGGTATGTATCATAATCTGAACACACTACAATCTCGTTCTGGGAACCAGTTGCCTTTCACTTCAATCAACTACGGTACTTGCCCCCTACCAGAAGGCCGTATGGTCACTAAAGCCCTACTTGACACCTCTATCAAAGGTATTGGTAAGCTCCATCGTACAAGCATTTTCCCATGTGGTATCTTCCAGTGTATGAAAGGTGTTAATCGTGAACAGGGCGACCCCAACTATGACCTGTTTAAGTTAGCCCTAAAGTCCACTGCACAACGCTTGTACCCCAACTATGCCAACGTTGATTGGTCTGGTAATGCTGGGTATGATGTTAATGACCCCAAGACGTATTTTAGTACCATGGGTTGTCGCACAGCTAATGGTTGGGACATCAATGGCCTTGGCCAACAGAAAGATGGCAGAGGTAATATTTGTCCTGTGACTATCATTATGCCCACGCTGGCTATGGAAACCAAGGACAATCTCAAAGGGTCAGATGTTAACAGCAAGGAAGGCCGTGTTGGAGAGTTCTTAGCGCTGCTTAACGAAAAAATCCATGAAGCCAAAGATATGCTTATCGAACGTTTTAATTGGATTGCGTCTCAATCTCCTGAAGCCGCAAAGTTCATGTATGAAAACAATGTAATGGCTGGGTATGTACCAGAAGAAGGTATTGTATCTGCCCTAAAGCACGGCACTCTTGCTATTGGCCAGATTGGCCTTGCCGAGACTCTACAAATCTTGATTGGTCAAGACCATACCACCCCCGAAGGCATGAAAGTCGCCAAGGAAATTGAGCAACTATTTAAAGAGAGATGTGCTGAGTTTAAAGAAAACTACCATCTAAACTTTGGTGTTTACTATACCCCAGCAGAAAACCTGTGCTATACTTCAATGCAGAAGTTTAAGGCCAAGTATGGTATCATTCCTAATGTTTCAGATAAAGACTTCTTTACCAATTCTATTCACGTTCCTGTGTGGAAGCACATGACCCCATTTGAAAAGATTGATATTGAGTCTCAGCTAACAGGTTATTCCAGTGCTGGGTGCATCACTTATGTAGAGATTGATAGTGGCGCTAAGAACAACCTTGAGGCTCTTGAAGCAATCGTTAATTATGCCATGGATAAGGATATTCCCTACTTTGCTATTAACGTCCCTAATGACCAATGCATGAACTGTGGATATTGCGATGAAATGGATGATGATTGTCCTGAGTGCGGAAGTGAGGATATTAAACGTCTACGGCGTGTAACGGGCTATCTGACCAATGATTATAAGACGGCCTTTAACGCTGGTAAACAGCAAGAGGTTGAAATGAGAGTCAAGCATAAGGAGTTCAATCAATGAACTATAGTAATATAATTCCTTGTGACACTGCCAACGGAGAGGGAATCCGCACTTCCCTCTTCGTATCTGGTTGCACTAATCACTGTCAAGGGTGTTTTAATGAAGAAGCTCAAGATTTCAATTATGGCCAACTCTGTACCCCTGAAACAGAACAAACTATCCTTGAACAAATCTCTAAGCCCTATGTTGCTGGTCTAAGTATCCTTGGGGGCGACCCAATGTGTCAAAATTATGATGGTTTGATTAACCTAATTTCTCTTGCCCAAAAAGTGCGTAATATGGGCAAAACAGTATGGTTATGGACGGGTTTAACGTATGAAGTTATCTTTTCACCAAAAGACAAAATGGAATGGGCTACTGTTATTGAATACATGCGTCAGTGTTTGTTTACAGTTTGCGACGTAGTGGTAGATGGGCCGTTTATTGAAGCTCAAAAAGACTTGACTTTAGCCTTTAGAGGCTCATCCAACCAACGTATCATTGATGTGCCAAAAACCATACAAACAGGAAAGGTTGTGTTATATGACAAGTTTTACTAAAGAATACATCAAGGCCATTTTAGCTGGTATAATGATTGGTCTGTCTGGATTTGCTTATCTCAGCGTAGAGAACAAAATCGTTGGTTCGTTTTTATTCTCTTTTGGCCTAATTACCATTCTTTCTCAAGGTTGGAGTCTATATACTGGCAAGATTGGATATATTACTAAAAGCACAGCTAAATACATTCCAGTGTGGCTATTTGGTAACTATATTGGTATTTGTTTTGTTTCAGTAGGCACTTGGCTCACCAACCCTGTAGACATTTATCAACGAGCCACAATCCTATGTCAAGCCAAACTTCTGCAACCTTGGCCAGCGGTCTTGACATTATCCATTGCTTGTGGTATTATGATGACGTTGGCAGTAGATGGATATAGACATACTCTTGGTAGTCATCTTATCCTTGTTGTTATGCCTATTATGATTTTCATTCTATCAGGCTTTGAACACTCTATCGCTAATATGTTTTACTATAATTTGACCTCTATTTGGTCTTGGAAGGCTGTGGGGTATATCTTTATCAATATCGTAGGAAACGCCGTTGGAGCGTTAATTATTCAATATTTTAATAAGGAGACAACATAATGATTAGTGAGATTACAGACATTGGTGTTTATCTTGGCCAATTTGGTAGCGAAACCCGACTATGTGACCTGCCCCCTGAAGCCGACATTCTTCCTCAAAAGGGCGACTTTATTTTTTATGATAGTGAGCCTTACAAGGTAATGTACTGCATGATTGATGTAGACAATGGTGAATACTCTATCTTTGTTCGTAGAGCAATTGAGGAGGATTTTTGATGCCCAAGATTACTAATACTGAGGTTTATGGTCTTGAACGAGCAATCAGAACCGCTAAATATCCTAAAGCCGTAGATGTTGATAAACTTAACTCTGACCTCACGCCCGGTATCCATGCTTGTTTAAGTTGCCCAACTGGTGAAGGCCATGACAATGCCCTAAAAGGTATTATTGTTCAGTTTGACCTTACTTTCAGTAACAAGGCGTGGGTAGAGGCTGAACGTTATCATTTCCTTGATTTTATTTCTTCCCAGTCTACTATGCATAAGCTCAACAAGTTCAAGATTGCTGACCAGTGTAATGTATATGTAGACCAGCGTATTATTGATATTCTACAAGAAAAAGTTGATGAATACAATGCCCTACTTGAACGTAAAACCAAGGGCGAAAACATTTCCCCCGATGAACTCAAAACTGCCCGTCTAAAGATGCTATATAACGTCCCATCTGGCTTTGAGCTAACGGCTGGTATGACCACCAACTATCAACAACTTAAAACAATCTATCAACAGCGTAGAACTCATGCTTTGCCTGATTGGCAGATGTTTTGTGATTGGATTGAGACATTACCTCGATTTCTTGAACTAACACAAAAGGAGAAAAATAATGCTTAACGTTAAAATCAAGCGACTGTCTGTTGATGCTTGTATTCCTACCTATGGTTCTAATAAAGCTGCTGGGCTTGACCTGTATGCTAATATTGGCCGTGAATACGCCCGCACTACAGATGGTATGCACCTTTTCCCAAAGACCATTGATATTGCTCCTCACACCACAGTAAAGGTAGGCACTGGTTGGGCAATTCAGCCCCCTGAAAGATATTGCGGCCTTATCCTTGCTCGTTCTGGCCTTGCTACTAAACAGGGTCTAAGACCGGCTAACTGCGTAGGTATTTGCGATGAGGATTATACAGGCGAGTATATTGTTGCTCTACACAACGACACAGATGAAACCCAAATCATCCATCATGGAGACCGCATTGCACAGCTTGTGTTTATGCCCTATGAACAGGTGGCCTTTACCGAAGTAGACGAACTTGACTCTACTGAACGTGGTGATGGAGGTTTTGGCCACACGGGTAAGTAAATAATTACGGCTAATTAAACATCGAAAAAAATAGGGAACTTAGACAGAGTAAAATCCATCTAAGTTCCCTATAATTATATGTTAGCCTTGAGGAGTCTCCACAAGCTCAACGTTTAGAGTTTGGTCTTTGTCATTAGTAATAGTTAAGTGCTTACCAGTATAACCTTCTTTTTCAACATTAACGCCATATTGGTCACCAATACCACTCAAAAGGAACACATTGGTCTTGCCAGCAATAGGAGCCACTTCAACAGAGTCAGCGTCTACAACCTTAATGCTTGCAGTATCGGGGGTTGCGTTGACGGTCAGTAGAAAACCATCCTGTAGGCTCACAACGCCCTTATTCAGCTTAAAGAAACGACCATCAAGACCAACGCCGCAATTACCCTTGGTAATAACAGCTTCACCAACGCCATTACCCTCACTGTTGTGTAGAGTGACTACCTTGCTGTCGCCAACCTTAGCAATAGTAAACAAGTCGCCATCCCAAAGCTGGCCACAAGTAGAAACGGCCTTATCTGCCTTAACAGTAGTAGCGTCAATGTCACAGATAACACCGTTAATAGTCTTTAGAGTATTTTTATCTAAATGGATTCCTCCACAAAATTTAGCCATATATATTACCTCCTATTATTTAGTAACCCAAGCTAAAGCGCCATTAACAACGCCCAACACCTTGCCATCATCAGCAGTTGTGTAGGCGGGGATAATAGCGTCTACATATTCCTTATCTACCACATCATCGGCCTCAGTGGTGGCGGCAGTAATCTTAAGCTTGCCAGTCATTTTGCCGCCAGATTTAAGAATAACAGACGCTTGTAGAGCGTTAGTCTTACCATCGCTGTATTCCTTAGTGACAGCATAGTTATTTGCCGTTGGTGTACCAACAGACAAAGGTACATACTCGGCTTGAGTATCGGCTTTAACAAAGGCCGCAGAACCATCAGTAACACCTGTAAGCCTTGGGGCGTTCGTGCCGGTCGGCTCAATAGTAGCGCCAAGATACAATGGCGCTGGCACATCTGTGCTAATGCGGTGAGCATTGATAATACTATGCTCATTCATATTGAGGTCAGAATCAACCAACCCATCATCGCCAAACAAGCTATGGTTATCCACATAATTCTTGGTAGTAGCATCTTGTGGCTCAACGGGGTCAAGCAAACTAGCGATACGATGGTTATTCAAATCGACCTCAGACTCGATCGCCAAACCGCTATCAGTGTTGCTAATAGACTTAACGCCTAAAATAGTCTGACCGCCCATTTGTAAGTTGCCTGTCATTTCAACAGAACCATCAGCCATAAAATCGCCGTTGCCTTCTCCACTTGCGGTCACGTTAAGCACAGGGCGACCAAGGCTGTCTTTAGTATAATGGAATTGATTACTATTTAGTAACTCGCCGTCATCAGCGGCTCTAATTACATGAGACATTCAATCGCCTCTTAATCAATGATTACAACTTAAATAATTAAGTATCAGATTTCACTCCAAATACTATATATGAAAACGTACCCATAGAAGCAACGGTTCCAAAACTTACTTTTAAACCATTTATATTCGCCCAGCTATATGTTTGAATATCATTTGGACAAACTACAGCAGATAGTATAGAAGTTAATTTGCCAGTAAAATCAATCCCCTCTCTATAATTTTCATACTCTATTGTACCAGCAAAACAAACTAACTTATCTAATGAAAAACTATAATTTATTCCTTTATCCACATATCCTTTAGTAGCTGCATCGCTACTGAGAGTAGGGGTGGCGAGGTTGGTAATTTTATTTCCATTCATATCCAAAATACCACCCATAGACCCGCCAGCCTTGAGCAAGAACAAATTGCTCGTTTCGCTCTTACTATACACATCATCAATCTGACTTGCAATCGTCTTAGGATATAGGGTATCGTAATCAACCCCGTTAAATTGTCTCATCGTAATATTTTTATTAGTTGCCATTTTATCACTCCTTTTTGGTGTCTAAATCAAGAATAGCTGTAAACTTGCCAATGGCCTCAGCGAAATACTTACAACTCACCACCAAACAAACGCTAATCACGGCCAAATCACTAAAAACCTTGCTATATTCTTCAGGGATTTTCCATCCGACATAATCAGCAAATGCGGGTAGTGCTGTAATACCGATTACAAGTAGCACAAGGCCTACAACAATACTGGCCACCTTAAGGCCAGAGTTAATCAGTTTTTCTTTATCAAAAGGCTGTTGCAGTTGCTTAATGTTACGATATAGGCCAAAGGCCATATTACTTACATAAGCACATAAAAAAATAAGCATAGCCCAGCCAGCGTTTTCAAGGTTATGAAGAATTGTGTCTAACATTAACATATATCCTCCTTTATCTATTCCAACGGGATTTTACCCGCCTTACGTCAACATGAGTAAAGCTCTTATAAATACCAATACCACCACTTGAGGGTAGTAGGGTCTCAACATAGGCCGCAATCTCTTTGGGTGTTATACCATTGATATGAATATCAGCCGCAAGGCCATATTTATGCTGGCTGTATGTTGCACCACCAATGGCCTTATTATGAGCCTCAGTGCGATATGCACTATTGATAATCACGGCCTTACCAAAGTGGTCTCTAATCTTTTGTAGTAGATTAACTAAGGCCAAAGATACGAACACCGTATCAGTGCCATCAGAGCAAGCAAATTCCTTGACAGTAAAATTCTTGCTTAGTTTAACATTGCCCTCTTTGGCCTTACTATATACTTTAACAACTTGTCCTGCCATGATTATCAGTCCTCAATAATAGATTTGGCCAAGTCGGCCACATTCTCAATGCCATACTTGTCAGCCATCTGGTCAACCCACTTGTAACAGTACTTATATCTATTCTCCATCTTGCTCTTGTTCAGATATAGGGCGCTATAAGCGCTGGCCTCAGCCCATGCCGCAGATGTAATTACACTCATTGCAGTAAGGTCTTTATCCGTAAACACTGTCATCAGCACCACGCACAAAGAAAAGAAAATAGCCATACCTAAAGACCATGCCAGTCCCTTTTTACTTGTATGGATTTTAATCATCTCAAGACCTCCTTAGTCTTATCTCCAACAATCCCATCTGCTACCAATCCATTGGCCTTCTGAGCCAACATAACGGCCAACTTCGTCCCTTTACCAAAGATACCATCAACCTTACCACAGTTATAGCCTCTATTGTTCAAGGCCCACTGCACCCATCTCACCGCATTACCACGATTGCCATATCTAACAAGGCCAGTAGGCTCGGTATAGGGATTCTGGGTGTCCTGTTCAACCCACACACAAATCCAGTTGGCCACTTTGCGGCTTGAGGTCAACCTATCACCATTAAAGTCACATTGGCTTGAGCCACCCCCATCAAGGTTCAGTGCGTCCACGCACCCATAGCCCCTCATAATCTCACGGGTTTGCTTAATCGTCTTACTGGCCTTATTACAATACAATACAAGATTACCACTATTATCAAGTCCGATTGCTGTGCGAGGTCGAGACCCGCCCATATCTGCATTATAACTCAGTATAGTGTTTTTACCATCCTTAATCATAGCAACACAAGCAATACCATTTAGATAATGCTCCATATCATCACTATGAATCATCTTAATATCTTGGCCCTTATCCCAAGCAAACATCCAATACCCATACTTATCGTCTGCATAAGTAACGCCATTAGCCCTAAATTTGCAGCATGGTTTGTGGGTGCCAAAATTATACACCCCACCATTGACGATGTACTGACAGCCATATTCTTTCTTGACTTGGGCCATGGTCTTTTTACAGTCGGTTTGGATTAAGGCGATTTTCTTAATTTTATTCAGTGGAATTTTTGCGTACATCCAATCACTTCCTTTTGCTCATATAAAAAGAGGGGACTTTCGACCCCTCGTTCTATTTACCGCCTATTCTTACTTCTACGCCAGCAATAACCAAGACTATCATAGCTTAGTTCCCACTGGCCAACAGTAATAGTGGTATTAGCACGGCTTTCGTCACGAGCCATTACTGGAATGGGATAACCATATTCACCGCCGCCAACGGCTTTGCGACTAAAATAAATAGGCTTGCCGTCAGAAGCAATAACGTCACCTTTGCCATCAACAAAACCGTCATCTACACCGGGCTTAAAGCCTTCTTTCATTTCTTGTTCAGTCCAAACAGTCTTTTCTGCCATATTATTTTCTCCTTTCAATGTTTTTCACTAATTCAATTCAAAATAAACTTGTCCTTGTTCAAGCCCCGCTGGTGGTGTTGTAGACACCTGAATCAGATTTTTTAAAAAGTCGGGGTCGTTAAGATTCTCTACATCCACCAGTTTATTAGTTAAAGCATTTAATACAGCCGCCAATATAGCCTTATCAATTAACCGACTATTTTGTACTAAAACAACCACATTATTATAATTGCCTTGCCCCCAAGCGGCTTGAATTTGTTTCCATAACGATACATCCGCTAATTGAATATCTTGATATTTCATTCAATCACGCCTCCACTTGGAACCAAAAATCGTTCTTATTTTGCGTGGCCGGTTGGTTTTCATCTACAATATATCCAGGACTGTATCTCTGTTGAAAATACTGTTGTACCGCAACCACCGTATCGTTGATTGTATTGAGATAATCGGCGGTGATTATTTTGCTTTGGTTATTGGGAACTTGAGCCAATATTTGTTTTGCCAATGTTAAATTACCGGCTTGCATAGCATCTTGATATTGCTGAATGAGCGCACCATCATTGGCAGTCACATCCATCATTTGAGGAAAAAATTGAATTTCTTGAGGAAATTTTGTTGCCACCGCTAATCCCTCCTTTCATTAAATGGGATAATACGGATAATACGCTATCATAGACACCGACATAGTAGCCATTACCGAACCGTAGTCAACAGTATATGATTTAATCATATATTTCTTTTCTTCGGTGGTATCTTTAGGGGCGTGACTCACAAGGATGTTTACATCAACCCACGGAATAGGTATGATTTCCAAAGTAATGCTATCATTCAGCCTACATTTCCAATATATCTCTATTTTGGCTCTCTCTAACGCCAATTCGTCAGACATAATATTGTCATACTCTCCCCCACATAGCGCCTGTCTAATCACCCCAACCGTCCCATTCACATAAAACGGGCTATCAGGGTTTTCATCCCTCCATGTGGCCTTGGCCTGTTGATGACCTAAGAATAGCCACTTACCATCTTTGGTATACTGCGCAACGTAATACACATTATTTTCAAGTGAAGTAATGTGTTTACCGTTAGAGTCAACCAAATCCTTAGCCCCAAACGAATTAACGGCCAGTTGTACATTACCAGATACAGCGCTATTAGGAGTAAAGCCTATTATATCATATTCGTTAAGTTCTGTCAACTTAGCAATGGTCATAGTGACCACAGCCCCGGCCACACTAATAGCCGATGGGTAATACTCAGGATTATGGGTTCGGCCATATACCTCGATGTAATTCTTTACATTAGCAAAGTCGGTATTAACGTTCTCGCCAACCAACACACTATCCCAAATATCATCATCAATCATAACAGGTTCATCTTCGCCAGAGGGAATAAGCTCATAATGGAACACGCCGTCTGCATCAAAGTAAATCTGATACTGGGGCAAAATGTCCCTCAAGGCCGACAGTATATCAAACACATAACCGCCTTGGTCAATCTCAATATCATAAGGCACGGCCTGTATACTGCCATCTCTATTCTTGCACTCACTAATGATATACTTAGTGAACCCACCTAACTTGAGGGCTGCAATCATGGCCTCACGCACAGACTCACCCTTCTTAATAACAGTAGGGATACCCTCAAGTTGGCCATTTCTGGCCCCAGTCAGTTTAGACATCAAATCAAGGCCAGAAAAGGATAAGGTGTTATTAGTTGCATCATACTCCCAAGTGGGCGCATCAATCAGATAAATCCCTTGATTATACCATTGAATTTCATCCGTATAAATGTTCTTGAGGCCGATATATACTTGGATATATCTATCTAAGAAAATGCGTCCTCCGGGCTGAATATCAAATGTTTTATTAGCCGCTACAAGGCTTACATTACAACTACGCCTCAAATCACTATCAGCATCACACTGAATAGAGCAAGACAGCATATTACCACTAACCTCATCTACCGTCCTATACTGAAAGTCAAGCAGATTGAGTTTAATATATCGCTCTACATTGCGTTGCTTGATGATATTATAGTCATTCTGAGTGATGTTTAGCATACCATCACCTCTTTGTAGGAATCAGGCCGTTTTCATATAGGTCAGTCTTGTCGTTGGGGTTGCCAACCTCAGTCCATTCAGCATTTACCTTAACCATGCCTTGACCATAATTATTATCATAGCTCAAAGTGGGATTGCCAGTAAAGTAAACAAGCCAATTATTGCCGTTCATGTCCTTAATGATTTTAGGCTTCTTGTTAGTCAGGAATTTTAACAAGACTTCTTTTTCCTTGGTAATAGCTGTGCGGTCAATCACCCGATTAGTCTCAAACCCATCGGGTAAAACCCAACCGCCAATACTACCAGTCTTATACTGTAACACGCTATTACTAACAATAACAGGAAATTGTCTGTTATAGGGTTGGAACACACCAATTTGCTGATTTACGGCGTTGTTGTTGTATTCAACTCCGGCCATAAACTTGAATATTGTATCAGCATCACAGATAAACACGCCCTCAAACTTAGACAAAATAGACTCAATGATATAGTTACCCTCAACATCACCCAACATAGGCACAAAAGCGTATTCGTATTCAACGTTATATGCATTTAAGTTATCGGTGATAACAAAGCTCAAGTCCTCGGATTTCTCAATAGGTATTTCTTTAATAATAATCCAATTAAACGTACCTTTAACACGGCGCTTCACACGGACACCAGTAATACCAGAGGCAACTTGATTAACATTACCAGCAGAGGCGTTACCCTTAAAGTCAGCGTCCATGATAGTGCCCAAATTCCAATCTGTAGGAATGATACTACTGTAATCAAAAGCCACATTTCGTGTCACGTTAAAATGGTCAAAAATGCCGTTTTGCAGTCTTGTATTGGTAATATTGTTGATATTAGTAGGGGTCGGGTCTGCTGAGTTGCCATCGCTACAAAAATTATATCCAATAAACCCAATCAAACCTCAACACCTCGATTCTCAATTTTTAGTTCATATAGATTGTCTACTCGCCTCACCCAAGTAAACAGTTGTTCAGTATTCTGAGGTAAGGCGATATGCTGAGATTCAATCGTGTAAGCCCAAGTGTCACCACTATGCCAAGCCCTCATCTCAAACCAGCACTGCGTATCGTCAACACAATAAACAACAGTGATAATATCGCCATTGGCATTACTAAACCTAAAGATTTCCTTGTTAGGCCGATAGTGCCGCCCCCACAACCGCATAGTCCAGTTGTCATTTATTTTATAGCCTTTAACCCACTGTACATAATTACCATCAGCCCTCACATCAATTTCCTTATTATCAATATAAGTGGCCGGGTCAGGGTTGGTTTCACCATCAATACCAATAATATTAGACTCAATGGTGATATAGCCGCCCTTACAGTTATTTGTCAAGAACAAGGAACTAAATGTGTCAGGGGTGGTATAACTGGTTGTAAATCCTACTCGGCCAGTAGTAATTTGTGTGCCGTTAGTAGTAACGCCAGTCACCTCAACACTATAACTGGCCTTATCCTCAAAGCCACTAAACAAATAAGAAAGAATCAAAGGCAAAGTAGAGTCAGTATTATACATCGTACCTGACGTACTAATCAAAACACCAGACGCACTATATAGATTAAACACATAAGCGTTTAGAATCTCACCTTGCTCTTGATTATAAGTCACATTAAAAGCAAAACTACTATTAGTCACCACATTACCGGCTGGCATATTACTGATAACAAACGTGGGTTCACTATAACAGTAGAACTGAATGGGATTGGATGGGCTGGATTCATTGCCCTGTGCATCTTTAGTGGTCAAAGTGGCCTGATAATATGTGCCGTTAGTCAATGTATTGGCTGGTAGTGTATGCTCAAACCGATAGGTTGTTTGAGTCTGAGAATAAACAGTGGTTAAGATTGCGTTGTCCTTAATAGTCAAGGTGTTTGCCACAACCTGAGAACCACTAATTGACGCAAATGTAAATACTTGTTCCTTAGTTGCGTCAAATGCGGGAATACTATATAAAATAGGTGTAGTTAAAGCCATTTAATCACTCCTTTCTACCAACCACCCGAATCAGCTTCAGCCCACGTCATGTTGAGATTATCTACATCTTAGAAAGTATAACCAAGCTTATCGACCTCAGACCAAGTATAAGGTTCTCCGGGTATCTGATACCAAAAGTCCCCGGCTTTTTGGCCTTTTGGCTTTTGCACGGACATAACAATCTTAGCCTTTGGGCTGTTGTCGACATAAGACTTAGTGGCAGGGTTATAATCCTCAGTCGGGTCATAAGGCGCTGAAGAACCGTCTTTGGGTAGAATTAAATTTTCAAGCAACTGACCATCTTGTTCAACTACCCAAGACATAAGGGTTTGAGGGGCAAGAGCATTGCCTTGTTGGTCTGTAAGCTGAACAATTTTAGCATTAGCCAAACTTACCCCTCCTCATACCAAAAGTCACCTACCGCTTGACCAGAGGGTTGAGTTGCAGAGGTAACTATACCTATACCACCATTTTCATCAACATACTTTTTTGTGGCCGGTTGATAATCTGTTGTGGGAGTAAAGGCCGTTGTGTTGTTCTTTAGCAGGGTAATCTGGTCTACAGTTTGTCCCGCTGAATTTTGCACGGCTTCAATCAGCGTCTTGGGATAAATAACGCCATTTGTTGTAGCGTCTTTTAATGTTACTTTTTCAGCCATTTTCTCCCTCCTATCCTATTTCTTTCCATGTGCCATTTATATTAACATAGGCAGCTTCTACTTCTTTCCACACCCCACCAATATTCACATAAATGGTGTCACTATTTTTCCAAACCCCACCAATATTAACAGGTATATTAACGGATTGTACCTTAATAACAGTAATTCTAACATAGCCGTTACCTTGATGCCCCGTTTCAGTAGAACCAGAAGTACTTGGCATAGAAGCATTGCCAGCTATTGTTTGTGCCTCGGTCAAATAATAGGCAGAATTGAGTAGACATCCCGTAGGATAGTTGGTTGCCGTAGTTGATGTATAAACATAACCAGAGCCGCCACCACCACCTTTATCATCATCGCCGGAGCTGTCGGGATAGCAGCCGCCACCACCGTACCAGCCTCCGCCACCAGCACCGCCATAACCAGACCTTCTATATAGCCCTTCGCCACCTACGCCAAACGTACCATCGTTTTCTGAGCCACCAGAGCCGCCAACCGTTTGTGTGCCACCACCGCCGCCAGAGCCGTAGCCGCTAGTAGCTGTCTCACCAGTTTCACCACCGC
>ERZ1026866.151-NODE-151-length-47080-cov-34.036108_pt1 | contig 47080 bp, 43 predicted proteins | sample MGYA00380163_ERZ1026866 | MGnify/ENA primary metagenome ERZ1026866 (study PRJEB33269, sample SAMEA4719799) | human gut metagenome | biome: human-associated habitat; feature: organic feature; material: feces | place: Cameroon | collected 2013-10 ...
ATGGAGATTTAGATTATTATTTTATAGCAGGCAATAAGATATCAAATGTAACAGAGAGATTTTCTTGGCTTACTGGAAAAACTGTATTTCCTCCTAAATGGAGTTTAGGTTATTCTATTACAACAATGTTATATAATACTCAAGATCAATTATATGGATTTTTAGAGGAATGTAAGCAGCATAATGTAACATGCGGTTCTTTGCAAATGCCTTCTGGTTATACACTACATAATGGAAAAAGATATGTATTTAATTGGAATAAAGAAAGTTTTTACGATATAAAAGCCTTTGTAAATAGATATTTGGAAAATGGAATAAGGTTATGTGCGAATATTAAACCATGCATATTAAAAGAACACCCTATGTTTGATGAATTAAAATCAAAAGAACTATTAATAATGCAGGAAAACACTAATGAACCTGAAATGGTGCAATTTTGGGATGATATTGGTTCATATGTAGATTTCACAAACATAGAGGCTTTTAATTGGTGGAAAGAGAAAGTAAAAGAAACTTTATTAAGCTATGGAATAGAATCTGCTTGGAATGATAATAATGAATATGAAATTTGGGATAATAATATAAAGTGTAATGGTTTTGGGGAAAAATTAAATATTGGATTATTAAAACCTCTAATGCCTTTATTAATGATGAAAGCTTCATTTGAGGCACAAAAAGAATTTAATCCAAATATAAGACCCTACTCTATATCAAGATCAGGTCCTGTTGGTATACAAAGATATGTACAAACATGGTCTGGGGATAATAGAACAGCTTGGAATAATTTAAAATATAATATAAAAATGGGATTAGGTTATTCATTATCTGGTATGTATAATATAGGTCATGATGTAGGCGGTTTCTCTGGAAATGCTCCGACACCTGAACTTTTAGTAAGATGGATTCAAAATGGTATTTTCCATCCTAGATTTACAATACATTCATGGAATGATGATGGAACTGTAAATTTACCTTGGATGTATGAAGAAGTTTTTGCTGAAATCAAAAAGGCTATGGATTTTAGGGTAAAAATTATACCATACATATATAATTTATTGTATCAAAGTCATTTAAATTATAAACCAATTATTAAACCTACTTTTTATGATTTTGAATATGATAATGAAACATTTAAAGAAAATGATGAATTTATGTTTGGGGATAGTATGCTAGTAGCTTCTGTTGTAGAAGAAAATGCTAGAACAAGAAAAGTGTATTTACCTAAATCTGTTAATTGGTACTATTATCATACAGATGAAATATATGAAGGCGGAAAATATGTAAATATAAATACTAAATTAGAAGAATTCCCTCTCTTTATAAAAGAAGGTTCTATAATACCTATAAATACAGAAAAACCATCTTTCAATATGAAAGAAGATAAAAGAGCATTCTTAATATATCCATTTGTTAATGATAACAAGACTATTAAATATTCATATTTTGAAGATGATGGCTATACTTTTAATTATAAAAATATAGATGGAAGACTAATTATAAATTTCACATTAACTACATCTGATAAAAATATTTCAATAGATTATATTAAAGAAGGAAATTATATACCACCTTATAATGAAATATCTTTTATATTACCTAAAAATGAGAAAAGAAACATTATTATAAATGGACAGCAATATAATATTGCAGAGAATAGAAAAATCACATTAAAATTATAATGTTAATAAATTTAGAGTAAAGAGGTTATTTTATGAGTATAAATGAATATTATAATTTCAAGTTAAAAAACATAGAGAAAAATATATTAACTTTCTCTTTAGAAAATAGTAACATAGATTTTAAAATATTTGTATTAGAAGAAGATATAATCAGGGTAATGCTTATTAGAGATAATAAACTAAAATTAAGCAAAACTTGGACTATAGCTCCAGGACTTGAAGATGTGCCTTATACAGGAAGAGATAAATTTGATACAACTCCATATACTTTACCTCCATTCTCTTATAAAGATAATAATACTAATTTTGAAATAAATACATCTAAAATAAAATTAAATATTGATTTAAATGGATTTAAAATTACTTGGTATTTATCAAAAGATAATGAATGGGTAAAAGTGGCTAATGATAGAAAGACTCAGGCATATAATTTTGGATATTGGGGTGAAAAGATTTATCATTATTTAGAGAGAAACCTTGATGAACAATATTATGGTTTTGGAGAAAAGTCTGGAAATCTCAATAAACATGGAAGAAGAATGAGAATGGTTAGTGTAGATGCTATGGGATATGATGCACAATACTCTGACCCGCTATATAAACATGTACCTTTTTATATTACAAGAAACACAAATACTGCTCTATCTTATGGACTTTATTATGATAATATGTCTTCTATTATCTTTGAAATGGGCAGTGAGTTAGATAATTATCATGGTCTTTACAGATATTTTGAGGCTGATGATGGAGATTTAGATTATTATTTTATAGCAGGCAATAAGATATCAAATGTAACAGAAAGATTTTCTTGGCTTACTGGAAAAACTGTATTTTCACCTAAATGGAGTTTAGGTTATTCTGGCTCTACAATGCATTATACAGATATGCCTGATGCACAAGATCAGTTCAACAATTTTTTAAACGAATGCGAAAAATATAATATTACTTGTAATTCATTTCAACTTTCATCAGGATATACTTCTATCAATGGAAAAAGATATGTATTTAATTGGAATCATGAAAAATTTTATGATATAAAAGCTTTTGTAAATAAATTCAATAACAACGGTATAAAACTTTGTGCGAATATTAAACCTTGTATATTAAAAGACCATCCTATGTTTGATGAATTAAAATCAAAAGAACTATTAATAATGCAGGAAAACACCAATGAACCTGAAATGGTACAATTTTGGGATGATGTCGGAGCTTATATAGACTTTACTAATAAAGAAGCTTTTAATTGGTGGAAAGAGAAGGTAAAAGAAACTTTATTAAGCTATGGAATAGAATCTACTTGGAATGATAATAATGAATATGAAATTTGGAATGATAATATAAAGTGTAATGGTTTTGGAGAAAAATTAAATATTGGATTATTAAAACCTCTAATGCCTTTATTAATGATGAAAGCTTCATTTGAGGCACAAAAAGAATTTAATCCAAATATAAGACCCTACTCTATATCAAGATCAGGTCCTGTTGGTATACAAAGATATGTACAAACATGGTCTGGGGATAATAGAACAGCTTGGAATAATTTAAAATATAATATAAAAATGGGATTAGGTTATTCATTATCTGGTATGTATAATATAGGTCATGATGTAGGCGGTTTCTCTGGAAATGCTCCGACACCTGAACTTTTAGTAAGATGGATTCAAAATGGTATTTTCCATCCTAGATTTACAATACATTCATGGAATGATGATGGAACTGTAAATTTACCTTGGATGTATGAAGAAGTTTTTGCTGAAATCAAAAAGGCTATGGATTTTAGGGTAAAAATTATACCATACATATATAATTTATTGTATCAAAGTCATTTAAATTATAAACCAATTATTAAACCTACTTTTTATGATTTTGAATATGATAATGAAACATTTAAAGAAAATGATGATTTTATGCTTGGGGACAGTATGCTAGTAGCTTCTGTTGTAGAAGAAAATTCTAGAACAAGAAAAGTATATTTACCTAAATCTGTTAATTGGTATTATTATCATACTAATGATATATATGAAGGTGGAAAAGAAATTGAAATTAATAGCAAATTAGATGAATTCCCGCTTTTTATTAAAGAAGGAAGTATTATACCTATTAATTTAGCTGAACCTTGTTTTAATATGAACAAAGAGAAAAGAGCATTTTTAGTATATCCTTTTATTAATAATAATTTAAGTACTAAATATTTTCATTTTGAAGATGATGGATATAGTTATAATTATAAAAATAATGATGGAAAAGCAATATTTAATTTTACATTAAAAACAGAAAATAATAATATAATAATAGAATATACAAAAGAAGGAAATTATAAATTGCCTTATAATGAAATATCATTCATATTACCTGAAAATGAAAATAGAAACGTAAATATTAATGGTAAAGAATATGGTAAAAATAATATAATAACTATAAATATTTAATAAGAACAATACTTTTGAATTAATAATGATGAAAAACATATTAAAATAGATAATTATTATATTTAGATTATTTTATAAAAATACTAGCATATTAGTAAAAAAATCAACAAAAAAACACTTTTTTATAAAAAAATCATCTTTTTTATTGACAATGGAATTTATTTTTACTAAAATACTAGTATGCTAGAATATAAAAAATGGAGGAATAAGAAATGAAAAAAATACTCAATCTATTATTACTATCTTTAATGTTTATTTATCTATCATCATGTAGTGGAGCTTCAAGTGATGGAGCAAAGACTTTGAAAGTTGGAACTATACTTTCAAGCTCTCACCCTGTAAATGTAGCTTTAAAAAATACTTTTGCGAAAATTGTTGAAGAAAAATCTGGCGGAAAATTAAAAGTACAAATATTTGATAGCGGAGTTTTGGGAGGAGAAAAACAATTATATGATAGTGTTCGTAATGGAAATATAGATTTATGTGCTATAGGAACTGTTATGTGGAATGAAGTTGATAAATTATCTATACCAGATTGGCCTTTTATATTTAGAGATTTAGATCATGCTCAAAAAGTATATCATGGTGAAATAGGAGATGAAATGGCAAAAGATTTAGAAGAAAAAGGAAATATAGTATTTTTAGGATGGTTTCCAAATGGTGCTAGAGTTTTTTCAGCTAACAGAACAATAAGCACATTAGATGATTTTAAAGGCTTAAGAATGAGAATGCCTAATAACCCTATTCATATTCAAATTGGAGAATTATTAGGGGCTAATGTTACTCCTCTTCCTTTAGGTGAAGTTTTCTCCGCTCTAGAACAAAAAGTAGTAGATGGACAAGATAATCCTTTATCTTCATTTAGAAGTGAGGGATATTATGAAGTGCAAAGTGATATTTTTGAATCTAATCATATAATCACATCAATAGAATTAATGGCAAGCCAAAAATTATGGAATTCATTAACTCCTGAGCAAACAGAAATATTAAAAGAAGCTGGAAAAGAAGCTGCTTTAGAGGCTTGGAAATTATATGAAAAAAGTATAGAAGATGATAAAAAATTCTTAGAAGAAAATGGTATAAAAATTACAGTGCCTAATGAAGAATTGAAAAATCAAATGATATCTAAAATACAGCCTATATATAATGATTTATACAAAAAATATACTTGGGCAGAAGAAATGGTAAACAAAATAAAAGCAATACAATAATATCAGAGGTGTTTATGAGTAAATTACTAGATAAACTCTTTAAAATTGTAGATTATTTAATGGGTATAATGTTTGCTTTGATGATAATACTTGTATTATTTAATGTTATACTAAGATATTTTTTTAATTCTGGTATTACTTGGTCTGAAGAAATGGCAAGATATTTATTTGTATGGATTGTATATATAGGTGCTATTGGAGCTATGAGAGATAATATACATTTATCAGTTGATGTTTTTTTCAATAAATTAAGCAATTTACCTAAAAAAATAGTTTATATAATAGGGCAAATTTTAATATTGATTATTATGGGGATGCTTTTGAAAGGAAGTATAGACTTAACAATGTTAAATATTGGAGGAAAAGCAGCAGCAACAGGAGTACCTTTTGTATTAGTATATGGTGTTGGCATATTAACTAGTGCATGCATATTTTTGAATTCCGCTCATAACATATATTCTCTTATTTTCCTTTCTAAAGATGTAGAAGAACTAACAAGGAAAAGAGAATAGTTCATATTATTATTTTTTAAGGAGAAAATTGTGATAGTTATTATTTTTCTTGGTGTATTAATTGGAGCGATGGCTATTGGAATACCTATAGCATTTGCTTTATTAGCAACAGGTATATGTATGATGGCTTATTTGGATATATTCAATACTCAAATAATAGCACAAAATTTAATGACTGGTGCAGATAGTTTTGCTATGATGGCTATACCATTTTTTGTTATGGCTGGTGATTTAATGAACAGGGGCGGAATAACAAGAAGAATTGTAGATGCTGCATTAGCTGTTGTAGGACATATAAAAGGAGGATTAGGATACTGCGCAATAATAGCTGCATTATTATTTGCAAGTCTAGTTGGCTCTGCTGTAGCATCTACTGCAGCTTTGGCCTCTATATTGGTTCCTATGATGGTAGATGCTGGATATGATAGAAAAAGATCAACAGCATTAGTAGCTTCTAGTAACTTATTAGCACCTATAATGCCGCCTAGCTCTCCTATGATTATTTTTGGGGTTACTGCTTCCGTTTCTATCAGTAAAATGTTTATAGCTGGAATAATGCCTGCCATATATATTTCTCTAGGACTTGCAATAGTATGGGCTATAGTTGTACGTAAAGATAAATTAAAAGTTTTACCTAGAAAAAGCTTTAAAGAAATTGTTAAAGCATTAATAAACGCTATATGGGCGATATTTATGCCTATTATAATAATAGTAGGTATGAGAGGGGGAGTATTTACTCCTACTGAAGCTGGAGTTGTAGCTGTAGCATATGCTTTATTTATAGGATGTTTTGTATATAGAGAACTTAAATTAAAAGATATATTTGATTCATTGGTATCATCAGCTAAAACAAGTAGTATTATAATGTTCTTAGCAGCTGCTGCTATGGTTTCATCTTGGATTATGACTATAGGAAATATACCTCAAATAATATCAAGTGTACTACATCCTTTTGTTGAACACCCTACAATTCTATTATTAATGATAGCATTATTTGTCATAATAATTGGAACTTCTATGGATGTAAACCCTATTATATTTATCATGACTCCAATAGTTATGCCTCTTATAAAAGCTGCCAATATAGATCCAATATATTTTGGTGTTATTTTCTGCTTCAATTGTGTTATAGGATTATTAACTCCTCCATTAGGAAATGTACTTAATGTAGCTTGCAGTGCAGGAAAAATAAGTATGGTGGATATAGTAAAAGCAAATATGCCATTTTTAATTACTGAATTATTATTGCTATTAGCTATGATATTATTCCCTCAGCTAGTATTAATACCATTAGAATTTTTAAGTTAAAAAATAAATTAAAATAAAGGAGTAAACATTATGAAACAATTTGTAACGATAAAACCAATGGAATTAGTTTGCCAAGAAGTAGATATGCCTAAAATACAAACTTCAAAAGATGTATTAGTAAAAGTGAAAGCTGCTGGAATATGTGGTTCTGATGTACATATTTATCATGGAACTTCGCCTGTAGCAACATATCCTAGAGTAATGGGACATGAAGTTGTAGGAATCATAGAAGAAATAGGAAATGAAGTCAAAAAAGTAAAAAAAGGTGATCATGTAATAGTTGATCAAATATTTAGCTGCGGTAAATGTTATCCTTGCAGCATAGGCAGACCTAATATATGCTGCCATTTACAAGTTAGAGGAGTACATACAGACGGAGGATACAGAGAATATCTTGTAGCACCAGAAGATGCTATGCATATTATACCAGAGAGTATTCCTTTTTCTGATGCCATAATGATAGAACCTTTGAGTATTGCATTTCAGGCACGTTCAAGAGCTCAAGTAGTAGATAATGATATAATATTTATATTAGGAGCTGGAGCTTTAGGAAAAAGTATGATTAAAGCTATGGCATTAACTAAAGCTACAATAATAGTTGCTGATGTCTTTGATGATAAATTAGAAGAAGCTAAAAAATTAGGAGCTCATTACACTGTTAATGCCAAAACAGAGAATATGATAGAAGCTGTTAGAAAGTTATCTGGAGGATATGGACCTACTGTTTCAATTGATGCTGCTGGTATATCAAGTTCATTAGCAGATCTTGCTGAAGTTACTTGTAATGCAGGAAGAGTAATAACTATGGCATTTTCTGAAGAACCTTCTCAAATAGCTATATTCAAAATAACAGCTAAAGAGTTAGATATAAGAGGTTCAAGATTACAAAATAATAAATTTGTAGAAGTTATAGATGCTGTAAAAAGCGGACTTATAGATATAAGCGGATTAGTTTCACATAAAATACCTTTTGAAAAAACTAAAGAAGCATTTGAATTAATAGACTCTAAAGACCCATCTATAAAAAAAATAGCATTGGTTTTTGATTGATTAATTGGAGCTTTTTATAATGAAACTAAATATTGAAAACTTAAATAAAAGCAAAAATATATTTAAAAAATCTGATATAAAAATACCTAAATATAATATAAATCAGATTAGAAAAAACACAAATGAAAAACCTACTTGGGTGCATTTTGGGGCAGGAAATATATTTAGAGGTTTTATAGCAAGGATAGCTGATACTCTTTTAAATGATAATATTATAGATACTGGTATAATCGCTGTAGATACACATGCTGCTGGAAGAGATGATGATTATGAAATGATTGATAAAGTTTACAAACCTTTTGATAATCTCACTCTTTTAGCATCTATAAAAAGTAATGGTGATATAGACAAAAAAATTATAGGAAGTATAACTGATGTAGTGCATGCTGATTTTATTAACTATTATGATGCATTAAAAAAAATATTTATATCAAGTTCTCTTCAAATAGTAAGTTTTACCATTACAGAAAAAGGCTATTCAATAAAAGATTTAAATGGTAATTATAACAATATAGTAAAAGAAGATATTAATAATGAACCGAAAAAAGCAAAAAATATTATGAGTATTGTTACAGCCATGCTTTTGGAAAGATACAAAAATGGTGCCTTTCCTATAGCTATGCTCAGTATAGATAATTGTTCAAATAATGGAGATAAATTAAAATCATCTATTGTTGATATAGCTAAAGAATGGAATAAAAAAGGTTTTGCTGATGAGGGCTTTATAAAATATCTTGAAGACGATAAAAAAACTGCTTTTCCTTTGAGTATGGTTGATAAAATCACTCCAAGACCTTCAGAAATTATAGCAAAAAAACTAGAAGAAATAGGACTTGAAGAAATGTCAGTATTTAAAGTTGGTCATAATCCAATGGCTGCTTTTGTAAATGCTGAAGTACCTGAATATTTGGTTGTTGAAGATTTGTTTCCTAATGGAAGAGCGGCATTTGAAAAAGCTAATGTATATGTAACAGATAGAATCACTGTTCAAACTTCAGAAAAGATGAAAGTAACTACATGTTTAAATCCTTTACACACATCTTTAGCAGTATTTGGATGTTTGCTAAATTATAATTTTATATATGAAGAAATGAAAAATCCTCTATTAAAAAAATTAGTTGAAAAAATAGGATATGATGAAGGCATGAAAGTAGTTGCTAATCCTAAGATTTTAAGTCCTAGGGATTTTATAAAAGAGGTGATTGAAGAGCGTTTAGTAAATCCTTATATACCCGATTCACCTCAAAGAATAGCAACAGACACTTCCCAAAAAATTCCTATAAGATATGGGGAAACTTTAAAATCATATGTTAAAAACGGGCTTGATACATCTTCTCTAATAGCAATACCTCTGACAATAGCTGCTTGGCTTAGATATTTAATGGGCATTGATGATGAAGGAAAGCCTATGGAAATCAGTCCTGACCCTATGCTTGAAGAATTACAAAAATATATAAAAAATATTAAATTTAAAAATAAAGATAGTATTGGAGAGAATCTAAAACCTATATTATCAAATAAAACTATATTTGCTGTTGATTTATATGATGAAAAAATAAATCTTGGAAACAAAATAGAAAATTATTTTAGTGAAATGATAAGTAAAGAAAATGCTGTAAAAGAATGTCTAACAAAATATATAAATTAATTAAGGAGAATTTTGATTATGATAATGACTTTAAGATGGTTTGGAAAGAATTTTGATTCCGTAACTTTAAAACAAATTAGACAAATACCCGGAGTTAAAGGAGTTATAACAACTTTATATGACAGTAAAGTAGGAGAAGCTTGGAAAGAAGAAGATGTACAAAGATTAAAAAAAGAAGTAGAAGATGCAGGACTTAAAATATATGGTATAGAAAGTGTAAACATACATGATGATATAAAAATAGGACTTCCTAGCAGAGATAAATATATAGAAAATTATATAAAAACATTAGAAGTTTTAGGTAAAGCTGGAATTAATTTAGTATGTTATAATTTTATGCCAGTATTTGACTGGACTAGAAGCGATTTAGCAAAAGTTCGCCCTGATGGCTCTACTGTATTATCTTATGACCAAGAAATAATAGAAAAAATAGACCCAGAGAAAATGTTTGAACAAATTGATTCTAGTTCTAATGGTTTTGTACTTCCTGGTTGGGAACCTGACAGATTAAGCAGATTAAAAGAGCTTTTTGAAATGTATAAAAATGTTGATGATGAAAAGCTATTTGAAAATTTAAAATATTTCTTAAGTGCTGTAATGCCTACATGTGAGAAATATAATATAAAAATGGCTATACACCCTGATGACCCTGCTTGGCCTGTATTTGGACTTCCTAGAATAATAGTTAATAAAGAAAATATATTAAGAATGGTTAATAGTGTTAATAGCCCTTGTAATGGTGTAACATTATGTGCTGGTTCTTTGGGTTCTAATCCTAAAAATGATATACCTGATATAGTGAGAAGTTTAAAAGGAAAAATATTTTTTGCTCATGTAAGAAACTTAGAGCATACAGCTCCAGGTAAATTCCAAGAAGCGGCACACTTATCAAGCGACGGTTCAATGGATATGTTTGCTATTATGAAAGCATTTTATGATATAGGTTTTGAAGGACCATTTAGACCAGACCATGGAAGAGCTATTTGGGACGAAGTGTCTATGCCTGGTTATGGGCTTTATGACAGAGCATTGGGTGCTGTTTATTTACAAGGTTTATGGGAAGCTATAGAAAAAATGGGCAAGTAATTAAATATATGTTTGCAATACTTTTGTAATTATAGTTTATTATAAAAGTATTGCATTTATTTTACACTTTATAAATAAAGAGGTAATAAATATTATGAAAACTTTTATGGATAAAGATTTTTTATTATATAATGAAACTGCAAAAATACTTTTTCATGATTATGCTTGCAAATGTCCTATATTTGATTATCACTGTCATTTAAACACTCAAGAAATTTCTGAAAATAAAAAATTTAATAATCTAACAGAGATTTGGCTTTATGGTGATCATTATAAATGGAGAATGATGAGAGCTAATGGTGTAGAAGAAAAGTTTATAACAGGTGATGCATCAGATTATGATAAGTTTATGGCTTGGGTAAAAACATTATCTAACTTAATAGGTAATCCTCTTTATCATTGGAGTCACTTAGAGCTTCAAAGATATTTTGATATTTATGAAGTTATAAATGAAGACAATGCTAATACAATATGGCAAAAGGCAAATGAAAAATTAGAAAATATGACTGTTAAAGATATTCTCAAAAAATTTAAAGTTCATACAATAGGTACAACTGATGACCCAATAGATAATTTAGAATATCATAAATTAATAAATGAAGGTAAAGCTAAAATAGGAAAGATTGATACAAAAGTAGTACCATCTTTTAGACCAGATAAAGCTATAAATATTGATATGCCTGATTTTAGTGATTATATAAAAAAGTTGGAAGAAGTAAGTAAAGTAAATATAAAAGATATAAAATCATTAGTTGATGCTTTATATAATAGAATAGATTATTTTAAGAGTTTAGGCTCTGTGTCAAGTGATTGTTCATTATCTGTAGTACCTTTTAATTTAGACGATGAAAAAAATATTGATGGTATTTTCAAAAAAGCTATGAATAAAGAATCATTATCTATAGAAGAAATTGAAAAATATAAAACATACATTCTTATAAAATTAATAAAAAAATACAGAGAGTCAAATTTAGTTATGCAAATACATATCTCTGCTATGAGAAACAATAATGAAGTAATGTTTAAAAAACTTGGTGCTGATACAGGATATGATTCTGTTGGGGATTCTAATATTATAGAAAAATTATCATTATTATTAAAAACTGCAAATAATGATGGAGGGCTTCCAAGAATTATTTTTTACAGTCTTAATAATAAAGATTATTATCCTCTTTCAACTCTTATGGGATGTTTTCAGGAAGAAGGAATAAAAGGAAAAATGCAATTAGGCTCTGCTTGGTGGTTCTTAGACAATAAAGATGGAATGGAAGAACAGATAAAAGTACTTGCAAATACTGGTTCTTTGGCTTTATTTGTAGGAATGCTTACTGATTCTAGAAGTTTTTTATCATATTCAAGGCATGAATATTTTAGAAGAATATTATGTAATATTATAGGTGAGTGGGCAGAGAAAGGCGAAGTACCTAACGATATTAAATATTTAGGAAATATTGTAGAGAATATATGCTTTAATAATTCTAATATTTACTTTAATAATTAATTATTATAATATTATAAGGATAAATTTTGGAGTTTTTTATGTTAGAAAAATATATACAAAATAAAATAATACCTGTAGTGGTTGTAGAAAATGAAGAAGAGATAAGAAATATAGCAGAACTTTGTTTGGAGTATCTTCCTTCTATAGAATTAACTCTAAGAACAGAGTATGGATATAAGGCTTTAGAAATATTAGCTAAAGATTATCCAAATCTTCCAAGAGCTGCTGCTACAGTTTTAAGTACTGAACAAGTTGATAGAATACTTGATTTAGGAACAAATATAATAATAAGCCCAGGTTTTCAGCCTATAATGCTTGAATATGCCAAAAATAAAAATTATCATTATATACCAGGGGCTGCAACTCCTGCTGAGCTTGAACAATGTTTGGCTTATGGACATAAATATATAAAATTCTTTCATGCTGGTCTTTATGGAGGAATTAATTGGATAAAAAATATAGCACCTGTTTATCAGCATACAGGAGTTAAATTTATGCCTTTAGGCGGTGTGAGCATTGATAATGTAAAAGAATATCTTCAAAATAAACATGTATTTGCATGTGGAGGTTCTTGGTTATGTCCTAGAAACTTAATGGAAGAGAAAAATTGGAAAGAAATTAAAAGAAGATTTGAAGAAGCTAGTAAATTAATAAAAGAACTTAAAAACTAATTACTAAATATTTCTCCTAAAAATATAAGTTAATATCCTATAAAATATTAAGTTAATATAAATATCAATATTGACATTATTATATTAACTTAATATAATGATTTTCATTAAGGAATGTTTTATGGAATTAATTTTATATATAATAATAGGTATAATTTGGCTTATAGTTAGCCTAATACAAAAGGCATCGAAAGGCAATTTAAAGAATGTTAATAGACGCAAACCTATAAATAAAAAGGCTGCTACAAATAATAGAAAGTCTTATAATAGTGATGATGAAATATATAGAAATCTTAGAAAGAGCATAAGTGAATTAAAAAATATAAATGAATATGATGAAGAAGATGACTTTTATGATGATGAGTATGAAACTAATAATGAAATATTAGAAGAGCAAAATAGATATGCTTCTAGGATAAGAGAAATAGAGTCTCAAAAGTCTAAGATTATGGAAGAAAGTCCAGTATTCAATAATGTAGTTAACAATAAAAAACATGTTAATCATATGCTTACTTCTTTGGATATAAAAAATGCTATTATATATAATGCCATATTAGAGCCTAAAAGAATAAACTATTATAGAAGATTAAAGAGAGAAACAAATAAATGAAATCTTTTGAAGAGTTAATATCTATAGTAAAAAAGCTTCGCGGGGAGAATGGTTGTGCTTGGGATAGGGTACAGACATTTGATAGTTTAATACCTTGTTTTTTGGAAGAGGCTTACGAGGTAGTTGAGGCTATTAATAATAAGGATTATGAAAATATAAAAGAAGAGCTTGGGGATATTTTGCTCCATGTGGTATTTTTTTCTGAGCTTGCTAATGATGAAAATAAATTTAATATAGATGATGTTTGTAAGAATATTAATGAAAAACTTATAAGAAGACACCCGCATGTATTTGGGGATAGCAAAGTAAAAGATGTTAATGGCATATTAAAACAGTGGGAAGAGATAAAAAAAGAAGAGAAGAAAAATAATAATAAAAGTATATTAGACGGAATACCAAAATCTTTGCCTATAATGGAGAAATCATACAAGTTAATGAAAAAAGCTGCTAGTGTTGGTTTTGAGTATGAGAATATAGATGACTCTTTAGATAAGATAGAAGAAGAGCTTATAGAAGTTAAAGAGGCTTATAACGAAAAAGATAAAGAGCATTTGGAAGAAGAAATAGGCGATTTAATAATGACTGTTTTAGATTTTGCCCGTATGAATAAAATTAATCCTGTTAATTCATTATTAAGAGTAAATGAAAAGTTTAAAAGAAGATTTCAATATATAGAAGAAATGTCAAAAAAAATGAATAAAAGCTTAGAGGACATGAGCTTAGAAGAGATGGATAATCTTTGGAATGAATATAAGGCTATAGAAAAAAAGAATAGTTAGTAAAAATATTTATTTACTTCTTTGACAATATTAAATTATATAATATAATACTTGTGTATTTAAAATATATTAGGAATATAGATGAATAAATATAATATAGGTCAAATATTTTTTATTACTTTTATCTTTTTATCAATATTTATAATGTATCAGCTTTTAAAACCATTTGGTATGGTGATATTTTTTGCTTTAGTTTTTTATGTTGTTTTATCACCATTATTCAAAAAGGCTATAGGTAAAAGTTATGGTAAAGAAGATAAAATATCTATGATTAAAAGGCATACTTTGGCTTTATTATTTTCTTTAACATCTTTAATTATATTTTTAGTTCCTACTAGTTTGTTATTATATACTATAATAGTTCAGCTTATAGATATATCAAATATTGGTATAAAATATTTTATGAATTTAGATTTTAATTCTATTTTAAATAATGATAGATTAAGAGAATTATTATCAATGCTTCCTGTAGAAATATCGGCAGCAGAAATATTAAGAAGAATACAAGATAGTTTATTATCAAATTTAACTTCTGTTAGTTCATATTTAACTCAGAATGTGGCAGGCATATTAAAAGGAACAGGTAAGTTTGTAAGTTCATTTATATTTATGATGTTTTCTTTATTTTTCTTTTTTGTAGATGGAGAATATTTAAAGGAGCAAGTAAGTTCATTAATACCTATAGAAAAAAAATATTTAGATAGATTATTTAAACAAGCTTCTGAAGGTATAAGGGGAATAATATTTGGAAACTTATTTACAGGTATATTTCAAGGTATTTGTGCTTTTATAGTTTATTCTATATTTGGTGTTACTAATTCTTTAACTTTTGCACTTCTTACAATTATAGCTTCATTTATGCCTATAATAGGTACTACTATTATTTGGATACCTCTTGGAGTGCTTTTTATAATTAATGGAGAAATGTTGAGAGCTATAATATTTTTAGTAGTTTCTTGGTTCTTTATTACTATACCAGACAACTTTGTTCGTCCTTTGCTTTTGGGAAATAGAATAGAGCTTCACCCATTGTTTATATTCTTTGCTATATTGGGCGGTGTTTTATTTTTCGGACTTTCTGGAATCATACTTGGTCCTTTAACTTTTATATTATTCTTTGAGATTATGAGAATGTATAATGAAGAGAGATTATTTTCTGATAAAGAAGAGAAAAAAAGAGCTGTCAATAATTCTGTTAGAATAAGAAGAGTTAATAGTTATAAAAGACATCATAGACAAAATAGACCAAATAGAAATAATATTTAAAGGTTTTGTTTTTATCAATGAAAATATTAATAATAGGAATGAACTATATTGGAGATACTATATTTATTACTCCAATTATAAGGGCTATAAAAAAACATTATGGTGGAAATTGCACTATTGATGTAATAAATGGAAGCAGAGGAATTGATATATTAAAAGAAAATCCATATATAAATAATATTATAGTGAGAGATGAGAATAATTTAGAGTTTATAAAAAAAGAAAATTATGATATAGGTTTTGCAGCAAATACATCATTTATTTCAGCATCTATTTTAAAAAAAGCTAATATACCAGTGAGAGTAGGTGTTAATAGTGAATGCAGAGGATTTTTACTTACACATAAAACTTCTTGGAAAAAACACAGCAGACATATTGTTGATACTATACTTTCAATTTTAAAACCTTTAAATATAAAAGATGATGGTTTTTACACAGAATTATTTTTAAGCAAAGAAGAAGAGGCATTCGGTTATAACAAAATGAAAGATTATAAAAATGCCTTAATCGTTCATGGCGGGGCTACACGCATAAGTAAAAGATATACCCATTTTGTAGAGTTAATTAAAGAGTTCAAAAAAGAGTTTAATGATGTGCCTGTAATTGTTATAGGCTCTAAAGATGATGCATCTTTTGCAAACACCATGAAAGAAAATATTAATGATATAATAGATTTTACTGATAAACTTACAATAAGAGAGCTTATATCTGTAATAAAATATTCATATGCTTTAATTGGAGGCGATAGTGCTCCTTTACATATTGCAAATGCACTTGGAATATATTCTATAGGCATATTTGGAGATACACTTCCTTTAATATACGGAGTTCGAGGAGACAAGGCTTTTAATATAGAGGCAAGAGAAAAATATTGTAATAAGATAAAAAGTTTTCATTGCGAGTATATAAAAAGAGGCTGTAAAACTATAGATTGTTTGAATAAGTTAGATTATAGAGATATTTTGCCGTATTTAGTATCTATTTATAAAAAATTATAAAAATCAATTTTTAGTTAATTTATTATTTTTATATGTTTATTTGTGGGGACTAGCCACCTGCGAAGCGTGCCCATAGGGTACACACCCCCACTTCTTTTGCGACCGAAGGGAGTGCAGGCGGCGTGCCACAAAGAAGCAAAAAGGCTGCATTTTTTATTTTAATATTGAGAATAATTATATATTTAAAATATTAAGTTTCAGTATTTATTTTTTTTAAAATATATAATTATAAAAATCAATTTTTAGCCATTATGTTATTTTCTATATTCTTATCTAATACAAAAATATCTTTCACATTTTCGTTTGTAAGCGGTGAGTAGAAACTATTTATTAACTCATAGCCTGCTTTTATAGCATTAGTGTCATAAGCACTATAAACATAATTGCTTGATAGTGTAGGCATATTAATGCTTGGGTTTTCTTTTATAGGCTTCATTACAAACTCAAAACCATTATCTCTAAAAAATGCATAATATGTTGGAACATAAGAAAAACTAATTTCTCTGTTTTCATCAATTTCTAATGAGAGAATAGTGCCTATATCTAAATACGGATATCTTCCTTTATGGTTAGCAATGAAATTACCCAAAGAATATATTATTATACCGCTATTATTAGTGCCGTTATATACTTCTGCTGGTCTTGGTACATGAGGGTGATGACCTATTATAATATCAACTCCATTTTCTATTAATGCTCTTGCTGTTTCTATAGTTGTATCTTCTGGAGCTATTGTGTATTCATAACCAAAATGTAATGATATTATCTTTATTTCATTGTTTGTTGCTAAAGACATATCGCTTTTTACTTTTTCTACTAAATCATCTTTTTTTGGATAGAAGTTCATAAAATAAAAATGACCGTCTTTATTTGTTTTGTGGCTTAATCCATTATCAAGCATAGTGTATGCTGATATAAATATTGGTATGCCGTTTATATTTGTTATTATAGGAGAGATATACGGTGAGTTTGTTGAGCCTCCTAATGTGAGTATATTATTTTGATGAAGCATAGATACTGTTTCTGTTTCTGCTTTAGCTCCTTGGTCATATGCATGATTATTTGCTATAGAAAAAGTGTTAAAATAATTAAAGAAATATTCTAAATATTCTTTAGAGCCATTAAACTCTGGATAAGGCATAGGAGGTTTATTAGTATTTACTACAAACTCTAAATTTGCAAATACAATATCCCCTTGAAAATAATCTTTTAAATCTATTAGTATATCATTACCTTCAAAAGCTTCTACAACTTTTGGGTGAGTCATAATGTCGCCTGTAAAAACTAATTTAGCTCTTCTTATAGTTTCTTTGTTATTCTTTTTATTTTCTTTAGATTCGCATGAAAAAAGAAAAATCGCTATAAATAATATACTAATAATTTTTTTCATCTATTCTTCGTCCTTTTCTATATTATTTTCTGCATTAACTTCAGTATTGTTTATATTATTTACATCGGATATTCTAATGCTATTTATAGGAGTAAATTCCATCTCTATTATTCTTCTGTCTTCAACTTTCATTATCCTTACTCTATAATCATTCAATATAAGCCTTTCATTTACATCAGGTATATGGTCTAATTTATCTAATACATATCCTGCTATAGTTTGATATTCTTCATGTTCTATATTTAAGTTTAACACTTCATTTACATCTTCAATTGATGCTGTTCCATTTACTATAATTCTTTTTCCTTTTAACTTTATTAAATCCTTTTCTTTCTTATCGCTCTCATCTTCAATATCTCCCATAATCTCTTCAACAATGTCCTCCATAGTAACAAGTCCAGAAGTGCCGCCGTATTCATCTATTGTAATAGCCATCTGCAATTTTCTTTTTTGCATATCGCTAAATAAACTGCTAATAGTTTTAGTTTCAGGTACAAAATATGGAAGCATAATATAATCTATTGCTTTCTTTTTCATTTTGCTTGCTTTGCCGTTATTTTTTATGTAATCTTTAAATAAAGCCCTTGTGTGAAATATTCCTATAATGTGGTCAATAGTCTCTTCATAAACAGGAAATCTTGAAAGACCAGTGTCTACTGTTAAACGCATAATTTCGTTAATATCTGTATCAGCCTCTATACATACCATATCCACACGTGGAGTCATTATCTCTTCTACTGTTTTATTTCTAAAATCCATTACCCCAGTAAGTAAATCATGTGTATAGCCTTTAATAATTCCAGCTTTATGTCCTAAATTAATTATTGTTGTTATGTCTTCTATACTTGATAATGCACTCTTTTTTTCTTTATTTCTTAATTTCTTCGGTACAAAATAATTCATTAAAAATGTAGTTATTTTATCCATTATAAAAGTAATAGGAGTAAATATAAAATAAAAAACTTTCATAAAATAGAGTAGGGAAGGTATAAGTTTTTCTGCATTTACTCTCATTATAACTTTTGGAAGTATCTCACCAAATATAATAATAAGTATTGTAATTAAAGTTGTTGATATAGTAACCATTACGCTTCCGGATATATGAGGCAGAGCATCGGCTAATCTTATAGCAAATACAGTTATTATTGAGCTTGCTGTAATATTAACTATATTATTTCCTACAAGAAGAGTGGGTATCATAGAATTACTTTTACCCCAATATTTTGTATCATCTTCTTTAATTTTATTTTCTCTCACAAGACGCATTAATGTTACTTCGTCTATGCTGGTGTATGCTGTTTCGCTTCCAGAAAAAAGTCCTGATAGCATTATTAATATTAATATGCTAAATATTTCAAATAAATAAATTAATATAACTTCCATAATAGTAATAAAAAATTAATGTATCCTTTGTTTTATTTCTTGCATAAAATCATATCCAGGGTCTGTTTTTATTGTAAATCTGTATGTTGGGTCTATTTCTCTAAAAAGATGATAATGAGGTGAATTGGTATCTCTATATTCATAATGCCCTATGACATATTTTATGCTTTTATAATGATTTTTTAAATATTTAATTAGTTTGATATTTGCATTAAGCTGTTCTTTTGTAAGTTTACCAGCAAAACCTATATTTTCTATGCTTATTGCCGTATAATTTAGACCTATAGTGTGTCTTGCCATATATTCTAAAGGAGTGCTTGCGTATATAGTGCCGTTTGTATCAACTAAAAAATGAGTGCCTACATTAACATCTCCGCCTGAATCTATATCTTTTCTTCCTACAAGAAAATCATTTTGAAAAACATTTAGAGCTATTTGCAAATTTCTTGTTTCTGTAGAATGCACAACTATTATTTGCGGATTGACCAAACTATAATTTGGATAACCATAATGTTTTTGGCTGTATTCAGACATTAAACTTAGTTTTAATGTGCTTGGATATATTTTATATATATTGTGTATTTCTATAGTATTGTTTTCTTTGTTAGATATAATATTTTTATTACTACTACATGATATTAGAGTTATAAAAAAGAATAATATAACAATATTTTTCATACAGCAATTATATAATAATTAAGCATCCATAGCTATATTAACGCTAACGAAGCCAATATTAGATTGAAAAGGTATTATAATAGTTTGTAAGTTTTTCGGGATAATTTGAATTTCTTTACCATAATAAAGTATAGGAGGAGTGATATCGCAGCTTATACCTTCTTCAGATAATTTAGTAATAGCAAGTCCGCTTATAGTGTTACCCATTTCGTTTATAACACTTCTCATCATATCTTCAAACTCGTCTTCAGAGTCATAATCGCTGCGTTTTTTATCTGTAAGACTTTCTGTTAGAAGCTGAGAAAAATTTTCAGGGAATTCATATAAAACTTGACCATTAACATCGCCAACTATTCCTATAGCAACACCATAACCTGAAAATAATTTACGTCCTTGTCCTTTTACTAAAGTGCCTTTTTCCATAGGGATACCAGCCATTTCTTTAAATATAGAAACTAGAGATACTATGAAAGGATTTATAAATCTTACATCCATAAATTTTATAGGAGTAGTAGCCATATAATTTTCCTCTTAAACATCAAATATTAATCATAATACCTTTAGTATAGCATATATATATCTTTATTTCAATAACTTTTTTAATGCTATATAATTTTGAAGTATGTACTTATAATATAATAAAAAAATAAAACTTTTATTAATAAAAATACATAATTATTGATTTTTGTTTTTATTTTGGTATAATGCTTGTCAAATAAAATCAAAGTAAGTCAAAGTAAATTAAAGGAAAATATTGGTGAAAAAAGTTATTATTTCAATTATATTTATTAGTTTAATGGTTTCTTGCAAGAGTGTTAATAATAATATAGCTGATAATGCTGTTAAAGAAATAGAAGATAAAATTACATTAAAAGATAGGGTTGGGTTATATAAGTCTAAAAGTCCATATTTTGTTTTGAATATTGATTTAAAAAATAATGGTTATGCTCATGTAACTTTGAAGGGTTGGATGGTTTATAATGGAATGATTAGAGTAGGGGAGCCTAATTCTGAAGATAAAATATTTAAATTACAAGTTGATAATATTACATATATAATATTAGAGTTTAATAATAAAAATTTAGATGATGCTAAGGCTTCAATATTCTTGAAAGATGTTTTACAGCAGGCAATGAATTTAAATAAAGCATAATTTTTATTTTGCTTCATCGTCATTTTTATTAATTAAATTCGAAAGCTCCATTATTGAAAACATTGATATTAACCTTAAAGAAAAGTTATTCATATCAAGCCCCGATATAATAAGCAAACTCAAAGCTATAAGTTCAGGATAATATTTTTTTAAAAGCAATGATGCTGTGAAAGAGCTAAATAGGGTTATTAAAAATAGCATTATTATAATCATATATATTAGTGTTGGAAGATATATGCCTACATTTAATGCATTATATAAAGAAATTGTGAAAAATAAAAATCTCTCTCCAAATAAAAATGCTGTTACAGATATAATTATAAGTATTAATAATGCAAAAGCTTTATTTATGTTTTTAATTATTATCTCATTCATAAATATCATTATATACGCTATCATTAATATTATAAAAGATATAGATGATACTTTTGATAAATATACTGATAAATATGATGAAAAATAATGTAAAAAATCAAAATCTAATAATTTGTTTATTGATATTATTATATAATTTAGATTAGATGATACTAAACTTAATAATAGAAAAATATAAACTCCTCTTGTTATTTCATATATATCTTTTTTAATTATTATTGGAAAGAGTATATATATAGTAAGCACTAAAGTAGAAATAAAAAATAGCAATTCTATTATGTTGTATGTGTTTATATGTGTTATATATAGTTTTAATGTGCCTGTGATGAGAAATATTATGCCAAGAATAGAGTATGAAATTTGAGAATCAAACATGTAGTTATAAAATTTATAAAAAAGCAGCAAAAAAAAAGTAATTAAAATGCTATAGTTAAGTATGTAAGACAGCAGATAAAATACAGATTCATTATTAATTATAAAAACTCTAAAAAATATATAATTTAATAATACAGCAATAACAAAATAATTAGCCCAAGTACGATATGTATTTATAAAAGAAACATCATTTATTTTTTTTGATAAGTATATCATTTTTTATTTTTCCAGTATCATTAAATATATTAGTTAATGATATTTTATTATATAAGATTTATATTGTTTTTCAATATTCATAGTTTCCATTTTCATCTATTTTGTATATTATTTCTCTTTTACTATTAATAAATACATCATATCCTACTTTTATATTTTTCCAAAAGTTTATTAATTTATCTGATTCTCTTCTATTTTTAATATTTTCTTCTGCCATTTTAAATGGAAATATATATACAGGAATTTTTGTCTGCCCATTATTTTTAGCATGTACGGCATATAAGTAAATTTCTTTTATTTTATCATCTGTCATAGGTATGCATCCTATAGTAACTTCAGAGCCATGTATAAATATATCTCCGCCTAGTTGGTTTCTTTTTCCTTTTATCTGGTCAGATTTATTAGGGTAGTTAATGCCTAAAGATAAATAATAACTGCTTGCAGGATTAAACCTATCTATATAATAAAAACCTTCTGGAACTTGTAAATCTCCTTCCATTCTTTTTGGTCCTAATACGCCAGATTTTGATGCTATGTTATATTGTGCTATTTTTTTGTAGGTTTTATCTGTATTATTTTTGGCATATATTTCTAATATAGATTCTTCTTTATATGCTATAATTATTATATTTAATTTGTTTATAGATATATTATTGTTTTGTAGATTTTGTTTGATTATTTGTTCTTTATCTTCTATTGCTTTTCTTACTCTGGGGTATCTTTTTTGTTCGTCTAAAAAGTTTGCTGAAAATAGTAATGTGTTTAATATAAATAATGATATTATTATATATTTTAACATTCTCTGTCCTTATTTATGCGGTATAAAATTAATTATAATTTTACTATTGTCGGTAAAAAAGTTTATTTTAATGATTAAAATATTAAAAGATTAAAGTCGATATAAATAGATAGTATGTAAATTAATAATTTGCTTGCAAAAAGCGATAATAAATGTTATATTTTTAATATACTTTAAAATGAGGATTTGATATAAGTGTTGGATAGCACTACAGTTTATGGCAATGTTAATGAGAATATTCTTGATTATTCTGCAATCTTAGAAGTTACTGTAAAAGATATACAAAATTTCTTAACAGAATTCGGAAGAGTTTACAGCTTTATAGGAGAAAAGTTCCCATTAATAGAACAAGAAATGAAAAATGAAAATGAGAAATCAATTTCTCTTTTAAGTTATTTTACAGAAAAAGATACTAAAAAAAACTTTTCTAGCGACTTCCAAGAAAACCAAGAAGACTTTTTTAAATCTTTTGATAGAATGCAGTCATTAATCAATCAAGATGATGTTTTATCAAATTCTATTATTGAAGACGTTAATATTATTAGTAACGTAATGGACTCTATAGAAGAGATAAGAAAATTAGCAGATCAGATAAAGGTTTATTCTCTTAATGCTATTATTATAGCTTCAAAATACGGTTCCGGCGGTAAGGCTTTTGGAGAAATATCAAAAAATATCATAAAAATGTCAGAAACTTCTAACGAACAAGCTGACCAGATGAATAGAATAGGGCAGGAATTATTCGTACAGTTTGATAGATTTAAAGATGAGATATTAAAAACTAATGAGATGCAAAGAAGAAGCTTTAATATAATGAGAGAGCAATTAGATAAAGAGCATAATAATATGGTTAATTCTTTTGCTACTTTTTCTAATATGATTTCTGATATAATATCAAGAGTAGATAATAGCTATGATTATATATTTGAAGTGATGATGATACTTCCGCAAGAAGATATTATTAGGCAGCAAACAGAACATATAATAGAATCTATAAAACATATTGTAGAAGAGAATAGAAAGTTTATAGATGCTTATGGGAAGGAAGTAGTTGCTATAAATAATGCTGCAGAATTAGAAAACAATGAGTCTTTGGAGCATAAATTATTAGATTTGCTTACTTTTGATGATGTTGTTTTGAGTTTAATAATAGAAAATTTTAAATCCATACATAAAGAGATATTAGATAACAATGCTCGTATAAATGATAGTTTAAAAGGATTAAAAGAGAGCTTGCTTGATATATCATCAGATAGAAACACTATAGTTGAATATATGATAGGTGCTCAATCAGGCAAATCAGAGTTTCCTTTTAGTGTATCAGATTCTATATTTAATGAATATTTGGGTTTTATTAAACTTTATTTAGACAATTTCAAATTATTTTTAAGCAATAAACATAGAATATCAGATAATAATGCCGGTATAATAGATTCAATAGAAGAGCTTGAAAATATGTTCTTAGAGACAAAAAATATTGCTAAGGCATTTAACTCTATTAACTTCTTAGCTAAAATAGAATTAGAGAAAAATAGTGATATATTTAGCGATTCTCAAACATTTTCTATGGTTAGCGTTGAATCTATAGCTACAAATATTACGGATACTGTTGATGTTTGTTTGGAGAAATTTGAAAATATCAAAACTACAATATTTAGTGCTATTAATAAGTTTAAATTTAATATTAATCAGCAGTCTATAGAAAACTCATTTATAGAATCTATGATGGATAATATTTATAAACGTTTGGAAGAGTCTAAAACTATTATAGAAGATAATATTAAAGGTTTGGACACGCATGCTAAAGAGTTATTTAATTTAATAGAAAAAACTCTAATAGACTTAAGCTCTTTAACTACTCTCTTAACAAAGATTAATGAGATAATGGAAGTATTTAATAGAATGCGTGACATTATAAGAAATAAGAAAAATGAATATTACAAGACTTTAAACATAGAGAATTGGAAAATAGAAAGTGATAAATATATGGAAATAGTAAATTATTATACTATAAAGAAAGAAAGAACTATAGCGAACAGTATTTTATATGGAGAAGAGGCATTAAATGTCGATATTAACATAGAAGAAGGTTCGGATAGTGGCGATTTTACATTATTTTAGGAGGTATTTATGTCTGTTATAGAAATAGACGAAAATCTTAATATAAGAACTATGAGCAAATATTTTAAGAATGTTATAAAGGCAGCTAACTACAATGAAGATACAACTATAAAATTTCCAGAAGGCAGTCATTTAGATTTAGCTGGCTTGCAAATACTTTATTCTATAAAAAAAGAACTTGATAAAAATCAAAAAAAACTTATAGTAGAAGGGTTAGATAATTCTTTTATAGAATATTTTAATATTGGAACCAAATAATTAATATATAAATTTAATGAAAAAATAAGAGGTTAAATGTATGGCTAAAACAATACTAATAGTAGACGATTCAAATACTGCTAGAGCATCTGTTGAGTATACTTTGAAGAAGGGGAGTTATGATGTAATTTCTGCTGATGACGGTACTACTGGATTAGAAGCTGTAAATAAGGCTGCAAATATTGATATGATTATTACAGATTTGAATATGCCTAAGATGGATGGTATAGAGTTTATTAAGAATGTTAGAAAATTTGATAAGTATAAATATACTCCTATACTTATGCTTACAACAGAATCTCAAGATGATAAGAAGATGGAAGGTAAGGCAGCAGGAGCTAGCGGTTGGTTAGTAAAACCTTTCAACCCTACACAGCTTTTAGATGTTGTTAAACGTTTTTTAAATTAATGTTTAATTTTTGTGTAGTAGTATATAATAAATCAGAGGTTATATATGTTTGATAGTGATGAATTTATTTCGATATTTTTGAGTGAGGCTAATGAAATAGTTGAAGGACTTGAAAATGATTTAGTTTTGCTCGAAGATAATAAAAGTGATGAAGACCTTTTAAATAAAATATTTAGAAGTGCCCATACTTTAAAATCTTCTGCTGGTACTGTTGGTTTCACTACAATGAGTGAGTTAAACCACGTTGCAGAAAACTTATTGGAGAAGGTAAGAAGCGGTAAATTAGATGTTACACCGCAGATGATTACTGTTCTATTAGAGTTTTTGGACACTATAAAACTTATGCTTCAAAATATAGTAGATGGTGTTGGCGAAGCAGACGGCGTTACAAATATAGAAAGCTTAAAAGCTAAAATAAAAGCTATAGCTGAAGGAAATGATATAAATACTGTATCTGTAGAGAAAAAAGAAGAAGCACCTAAAACAGAGGAAAAACCTAAAGAAGAGAGTAAAGCATCTTCTTCAAATAATATGTTTCATATTGAAATGATATTTAAACCTAGTATTTTTGACAATGGTATAGACCCTCTTATGTTTTTAAATGACCTTAAGGCTATAGGTACTGTTAGTAATTTAAAAATAGATATTAGTAATGTTCCTGCTATATCTGACTTAGAAGATCCTTATGCTTGTTATACTCAATTTTCATTGGATATTGAAACTGCTTCTACTATAGAGCAAGTTCAAAATATATTCTTATTTGTTATAGATGATAATGATATTAATATTACTGAGAAAGTAGAAGAAAAAGTTGAAGAAACTAAGGCTGCTGAAGAAAAAGTTGAAGAAAAGGCAGAAGAGAAAGCCGAAGAAAAACATGAAGAAGATAAGAAAGAAGAAGCTCATGATGATAAGGCTAAAGAAAATAAGGCAGCTCCTGCTTCTAAACCTACAGGAACTAAGGTTCAGGCTCCTTCTACTGTAAGGGTTGATATAAGAAAATTAGACAGTTTAATGAACTTGATTGGAGAGCTTGTTATAGCACAATCAAGAATAATGCAGCTAACACAAAATTTAGATATAGATAATGGCTTAAAAGAGGCAGTTAGTTCTATGGACAGAACCTCAAGACAAATACAGGAAGAGGTTATGAACATAAGAATGATGCCTATAGGACCTATATTTACACAATTCCATAGATATGTAAGAGACCTTAATTTGGAATTAAACAAAGAAGTAAAATTAGTTCTTAAAGGTGAAACTACAGAGATAGATAAAAATATGTTGGAGCAATTATCTGACCCTCTTAAACATATTATTAGAAACTCTATGGACCATGGTATAGAAAAAACTAAAGAAGAGAGAATTGCAAGAGGAAAGCCTGAGTTTGGTACTATTACAATGTCAGCAGCTCACCAAGAGGGACATGTTGTTATAGAGGTGTCTGATGATGGTAATGGATTAAACAAAGAGAAAATATTTAACAAAGCTGTAGAAAAAGGTTTGTTATCAAAAGACGGCAATTACTCTGATGCTGAAATATATAGAACAATATTTAGCCCAGGTTTATCAACAGCAGAAAAAGTTACCGACATATCCGGAAGGGGTGTTGGTATGGACGTTGTTAGGGCTAATGTTGAAAAGATGAAAGGAAAGATTGAGATAAAGAGTGCCGAAGGAGTTGGAAGCACATTTATTATTAAACTTCCTTTAACTTTAGCTATTATAGAAGGTATTACTTTTGCTATAGGTGAACAGATTTATGTAATGCCTTTAATATCTATTATAGAGCAGATAAAAATTAAAAGCGACCAGGTTAAACCTTTTGAAGGCAAGGGAGAGATGATAAAAATCAGAGATGAATATTTACCTCTCATAAGACTTCACAAGGTATTTGAGATAGATACTCAAGTTAATGAGATAGATGATGGTATAGTTGTAGTTGTTGAGGCAGGATATAGAAAATGTGCTATATTTGTAGATGAGTTACTTGATCAGCAGCAGGTTGTTATTAAGTCTTTGGACTCTGCTTTCAGCAAACATGCAGGAATTGCTGGAGGTACTATACTTGGAGATGGTAGAATAGCTCTTATTATAGATATACAGGGACTTGTTAATATATCTTTACAGAATAAAGTTAATAATGGCGTTAAATAATAAAGGATTTTAATATGTTGGATAATCAAAAAATTAATGCTAGTGAAATAGCACAGATTGGCGGTGTGGGTATAGGTGCTGAAGAAAATGCTTCCACAGAGCCAAGTCAGCAATTTCTTGTTTTTAAGATAGACAACGAAGAATATGCTCTTGATGTGCTAAGTATAGAGGGTATAGTTGGTGTTACTACTATTACTCCTGTGCCTGGAAGTCCTAAATATATGAGAGGGCTTATTAATTTAAGAGGTAATATTTTACATATAGTTGATATAAGAATGCGTTTTGGACTTGAAAGAAGAGATGACCGTTCTATAGAAAATGATGTTATTATAGTAATATCTACCTCCAATAGAAGATTTGGTATACTTGCAGATATGGTTTCTGATGTTATTACTGTTTATGAAAGTCAGATGACTGCTACTCCTATTGCTAATGTTAGCGGATTACAGATATCTAATGTTATTAGACTTGAAAATAAGATTATTATGGTTCTTCCTATAGAGGATATAGTAAAATCCAATGATGCTATAAGTAAGGCTATAGTTTGAGGTTTTTTATATGAGTGAATTAAATCTTGCACCTTTAACAGACAGTGAGTTTAATGAGTTAGTTAGAATTATTTATGATAAAACTCGTATACAAATGTCTGAACATAAAAGAGCTTTAGTTACTTCTAGAATAAGTAAAAGAATTAGAGCTTTAAATATGTCTTCTTTTAAAGAGTATATAGACTATTTAAAAGGTGCTCCTGATGAAGAGGTTACTAATTTCATCAATGCTGTTACTACAAATAAAACTGACTTCTTTAGAGAAAATAAACATTTTGAATATATGAAAACTACTTTTCTTCCAAATTGGGAAAAAAGCTACAAAGAAGGAAAAGTTAATAATTTAAGAATATGGTCTGCTGCTTGTTCTACAGGTGAGGAGCCTTATACTATTGCTATGACTCTTCATGATTATTTTGGAGAGAGATTTAATCATTATGATATAAAAATTTTAGCAAGCGATATAGATACTAATGTGCTTAGCCATGCATGTGCTGGAATATATAAAGAGGAGACTGTAGAAACTATTCAAACTAATACTTTAAAAAAATATTTTCTTAAAGGTACTGGAAATAATGCTGGCCTTTATAAAGTAAAAAATATTTTGCAAAAATGTATATCATTTAGACAGCTTAATTTTAAAGATGAAGATTTTGATATACATACTAAATTTGATTTAATATTTTGTAGAAATGTAATAATTTATTTTGATAAAGAGTTCCAAAAGGAATTATTTAATAAATTTTATAGATATATGAAAGAAGATAGTTATGTATTTATAGGGCATTCTGAAACATTGTTTGGTATTTCAGATTTATTTAAATATATTTCTAGCAATATCTATAAAAAGATTTAATTTCGGGGTTTGATATATGTTAGATTTTCCATCAGCTGCCAACAGCAATTTTAAAAGAATAACAATATATATAGGCGGTTATTATGCCTCTAGACAGCCTGCGGTAATAAAAACAGTTTTGGGAAGTTGTATTTCGGTTTGTTTGTTTGAGAATAATTTGAAATTTGGCGGCATGAATCACTTTATGCTCCCTGAAATGAAAGAATGGGAGAATCCTGAAGATGATTATAATTATACTAGATATGGTCTTTATGCTATGGAGGTGTTAATAAACGAAATAATTAAACTTGGAGGAAAAAAGGCTAATCTTACTGCTAAAATATTTGGAGGCGGACACGTTTTGACTGGAATGACTAGTAATGTGCTTCAAGTACCAGACAAAAATATTAGATTCGCTAGAAAATTTTTAGCTGATGAAAATATCCCTATTATTAGTGAAGATGTTGGAGGCTCTTGGCCTAGAAAGGTGTTTTTTTTCAACACTGAAAATAGAGTGCTTATGAAAAAGATTGAAGGTAAAACTAAAGAGTTCTCTGCTGAACAAGAAATTAAGTATTCTAAAAACTTACAACAAAAAATTGAAGAGAAATCTGATATTACATTATTTTAATATAAGGAAAATGTTATATGGCTAATAAAATTAAAGTTTTATCCATTGATGATAGTGCATTGATAAGACAATTGCTTACAAAAATTGTTAATTCTGACCCTGATTTGGAAATGGTTGCAACTGCTGCTAACCCTATACTTGCAGAGGCTAAATTAAAAACTATAAAACCTGATATTATTACTTTAGATATAGAAATGCCTGAAATGGACGGTATTACTTATCTTAAAAAACTTATGATTAATAATCCTATTCCTGTAATAATGTTTAGTTCTTTGCTTGATAAACATAGAGAATTAGCATTAGATGCTTTAAATATTGGTGCTTTTGATTATGTTATTAAGCCTTCTGCCAATGTAAGAGGAGGTGTTGAGGAACTAGCTACAGATTTAGTTGAAAAGATAAAAAACGCTTATAACAACAGAGCTAAGTTTTATAAAAAGCATGGTGTTGCTATGCCTACAGAAACTACTACTAATATTACTCATAATAGAGTTGTGGTAGAAGCTCCTAAAACTTCAGGATTTAAAGTGTATCCAAAAAATAATGCTGATATTATACTTCCGCTTGTACCTTCTAGAGAAGTTGCTATGGATAAAATTATACTTATAGGCTCTTCTACAGGCGGTACTGAGGCTTTGATAGAATGTTTAAAAAATGTTACACCTTCTGCTCCTCCTATAGTAATAGCCCAGCACATGCCTGAACATTTTACTACTTCTTTTGCTAGGAGATTGAATACTGTATTAAAAATAGAAGTTTTTGAATCTGAAGATGGTATGAGTATAGGACGCGGTCAGGCAGTACTTGCAAGAGGCGGAAAGCATACTATGATAAAAGTTAAAAACGGAAAGTATTATATTGAAGTTGTAGACGGTGAGCCTGTTACTAGACATAAACCTTCTGTAGATGTACTTTTTAGAAGCGGTGCTGTATATGCTAAAAATAAAGCTATAGGTATCATACTTACTGGAATGGGTGATGATGGTGCTAATGGTATGAAAGAAATGAAAGATGCCGGTGCTTATAACATTGCTCAAAACGAAGAGACTTGTACTGTTTTTGGTATGCCAAGAGAGGCTATTGCTAGAGGCGGTGTAGATGAGATACTTCCGCTTGATAGAATATTAGCCGCTGCTCTTAAAAAAGCATAAAAATTATATGAATAACGACATATATGATTATATAAATAAATGGGTGGGTAATACCACCATTTATCCAAGATACAAAATTGATAAAGCTTTAGATTTTGTAACTAATATTATAAATAACAATAATGTATCTATAATTGCCACTGGGGCTAAAAGAAATAATACTAATGTTAGTTATATGGAGTATCTCAATTTATTTTTAATAACTGATAGTAATAGCAAAGATACTAGAGTTTTTAAAAAAGATATTTCAAAGATATTAGAAAAAGAAAATATAGAATATAATGATATATTAGATTCTCTTATTATTGTTTATGATAAAGAGAAGATTGTATTAAGACCAAGTTTCAAAGTTGAAGAAGAGAACAAAAAGATAGAAGGTGCTTTAATTACTTCTTCTGACGGAGAGAACAATATATATTATCCCAAATTAGACAATAAAAATTTTGATAAAAAAGAATATGAATGTAAAGATAATTTTATCAATTTAATTAGAATATTCAAATACATATTTCAAAGTTTCAATGGCGAGATAAAAGAGTTAAATGAGTTTAATTATGAGCTTATTGAAGCTTTGATATGGAATATACCTAATGAATATTTTAATTTTAAAGATTATGATGATGGATTATTAAAAGCTATAAGTTATTTATATGACAAAATTGCTTCTGAGGATTATATTGAACTTTCTGAGATTAATGACATTAAGGTTTTATTTTCAACTAAAAATAATATTAACAGAAAAAATGTATTAGTGGCATTATATAAACTAAGAAAATACATAGAAGAGAATATGTAAGAGGTTTTTTAATATTGCTTGTTTTATAAAAATTCAATATTTTTAGCATATACTTAGTATTTTTATCTAAAAGCATAGATATTATTTTATATATATTTTTATAATACATATAAAATTAAATAACTTGCACTTTTTGGTTCTTTTTGCTGCGGGAAAAAGAACAATAAAATTTTTAGTTTCTTTATTTGTGGGGACTAGCCCCCACACCCCCAGTTCTTTTATTAGTATAAAAGAACCAAAAGAACTGCATTTGAGTAAATGTAGATTTTTATGTATAATTATTAAATCAATATGCACTTTGGAGAAAACAAAAAATGAAAATATTAGGTATAGATACTTCTTGTGATGATACTTCCGTTGCTATAGTGGAAAATGGAAACAATGTTTTATCATCAGTATTAAGTTCTTCTATAGATGCTCATAAAGAGTTTCAAGGTGTAGTTCCAGAGATAGCGGCAAGAAAGCATTTGGAAGCTATACTTTATGTAATAGATAAGGCATTAAAAGACGCTGACACAACATTAGATGATATAGATTTATTTGCTGTTACAAATCGCCCTGGGCTTTTAGGCTCTCTTCTTGTGGGTGTTGGAAGTGCTAAGGCTTTGGCTTTTTCTCTTAATAAACCATTATTGGCATTAGACCATATAGCAGCACATATATATTCTCCTCATCTTACAAACAATATAGAGTTTCCTTATATAGCATTAGTTGTTTCAGGAGGTCATACAATCATTACAGAGGTTCATGATTATGGCGAGTATAAAGTTATTGGTACTACTTTAGATGATGCTGTTGGTGAGGCTTATGATAAGGTTTCTAAGTTTTTAAATCTTGGCTATCCGGGCGGACCTATTATAGACAGATTAGCAAAAGAAGGAGATAAAGAAGCTATAAAATATCCTATTGTACTTCTTAATGGAGTTGATGAGTTTAATTTTTCTTATAGCGGACTTAAAACAGCTTGCGTATATTCTACACAAAAATATTTACAAAAAGGTTATGAGCCTACAAATGAAAATATAGCAGCTGCTTTTCAAATAAGTGCAATAGAGCCTTTATATATAAAGACACTTAAATATGTTGAAAAAAGCGGTATAAAAAGAGTTACATTATCTGGGGGAGTGGCATGTAATAGTTATTTACGTGAAAGGTTTGGAAACTCTAAAGACTTTGAATGTTATCTTCCTGCTTTGAAATATACTACAGACAATGCTGCTATGGTTGCAGGGCTTGCCTACTACATGAAAGATAAAGAAGAGTTTGCTGATTATGCTTTGGACTGCTCTTCTAGGGTTTTAAATAAAAAGTATAATAAAAATAAAAGCATAAAAAACTAATATATTTAGGAAATAAAAATGAACAGCAAAGAAAATCAATATTTCTATAGTGCTTTAAATAATATTAATAAAAAAGAATATGATAAAGCTATAGAGGATTTATTAAAGGTTATAGAATTAGATGAAAAGAATTTAGATGCTTATTATAATTTGGCTGCAGTTTATTACGATATAAAAGATTATGATAATGCTATAAAAACTTATAATAAATCTATAGAAATATATCCGCATGACTTTGATATTTATTATAGTAAGGCTCAAATATATTTAGAGAAAAATGAAATAGAAAAAGCTATAGAAGATTTAGAAAAAGCAATATCTCTAAATAAAGCTTATTCTGATGCTTATTATTTACTTGCCGTTTGTTATAGAAAACAAAAGAAATACAAAACAGCACTTAAATATTTAAAAGAAACTTTGAAATATAACAGTGAAGATTATATCGCTTATTATGATGTTTATAAAATATATAATATTTTTATAAAGCATGAAAAAGATAATGAGAAAAAAGAAAAATATGAAAAACTCTCTCAAAAATATTTAAAAAAATCTGCTGATTTAGGTTACGATAAAGCTTTAGAAATATTAAAAGATTAATTATTTATAAGAATATCCATTAACTTTGACTGCATATCTATATTGTTGTTTAAATCATTGCTTTCTAATTTTGTTTGAAATATTAAGTTGGTAGAGTTATTATTTTTTGAGAGAATATATATATAATCTCCAAGGATTAAAGCTTCTGATATATCATGCGTAACATAGATAATAGTTTTATTTGTTTTTATTTGTATATTTTTAATTATATCAAGTAATTCTTTTTTTCTTTTAATATCTTGACCTTGTAATGGTTCGTCCATTAGTAAAAAGTCTGAATTATAGGCTAATGCTCTTGCTAATGATAATCTTTGCTTCATGCCTCCGCTAAGCTCATTTGGTTTGCTGTGTATATTATCAATTAGGTTAGTTATAGTTAATGCTTCTTTTATAGTTTTATCTCTTATTTTTTTATTTTTGATTTTGTCTTTTAAGATATAATTAATATTCTCATATGCGTTTAAATGATTTAATAATCTTGGCTCTTGATACACAAAAGAGGGGCTTTCAATTTGTTTAGCAATTATATTAAGCAGAGAAGTTTTTCCGCATCCTGATGAGCCTAATATAATATTTATTTTATTTATGTGCAAACTAATTGAGAAGTTTTTAAATATTATATTATCGTTGTATGAAAGATTTATATTGTTTATTTGCCAAACGTTATCAACTATTTCTTTATCATTACAAATCATTTTGAAGCCTCATTATAATCTCAAATATAATATTAAATATAATTGCAATCAAACAATATGCAAACAAACTAACAGTGTTTAAATATAAATGCGATTCATATAGTTTTGTACCGAGTCCTAATGTCGGAAGAGTTATAATTTCTGAAGCTAATACGCTTTTCCAAGTCATGCCCATTGATTGCGATATTGAAGTGAGTATATATGGTTTTATTGATGGTATATACAAAGTTATTAATTGATTTTTAAAAGACACATTATAAGAGTTTGACATTTCTATGAGATTTTTATCAATGTTTATAATGCCATTTACTACAGCATCATATATTATTGGAAATATTACAAACAAAGATACAAATATAGGCACTAAATTATTATTAAACCATAATACTGCTATTAAAATAAGAGGTATTGTTGGAATTGTTCTAATAAAGTTTATAATTGGCATTAAAATATATCTAACACTTTTAAATATACCAGCAATTATTCCTAATGTTATAGCAAGCAAAAATGAAAGAACAAAAGTAACTATCACCCTTATAAAAGTATATAATAAATTAGAGTAAAAATCTTTTTGAGAAATTATATTTATTAAATCTAAAAAAATCTTATCTATACTTGGGAAAATAATTTCAGAATTAATTTTTAGAGAAATAAAACTCCATATAGCTATGAATAATATTATGCCTACAAAAAAATATATAATCTTTTTTTTCATTGTTTTTTATTGTGTTAAATATGCTAAATCATTATTTAATTTTTTAATGATACTAAAAAATAATAAATTGTCAAATTGTATTGATTATAGTTTTTTTAAGTTGTTTTAAATTTTTTCTATAAAATGTTTTTTGTATTTGTTTAAGTAAACATCATAAACTCTTGATTTATTATCATCTAAGTTTAATTGATACATTCTAAAAGTTACTAATATATTTTTTGGCTGCCATAGTTCCTCATAACTATATTTATAATGCATGCCAATTTTTTTCATTACTTCTCCGCTTGCAATATTATTTATGTCATGTGTTGCCGTAATATATTTTATATTATCATTTTTTAATTTCTCTATAACTTTTTTTGAAGCTTCTGTTATTATGCCTTTGTTCCAATATTCTTTTTTAAGTCCATATCCAAAATCATTACTATCATTATTGTTTTCAAAATGTATATATCCTATAGGAATATTATTTTCTTTTAAGCAAACGGCGTATCTATAAAAATTGTTATTATCGTTTGTATCTAAATAAAATTTTTGTAAATGATTTTTTGTCTCTTCTATGCTTGTGAAAGGAAACCAAGGAAGATATTTATTAACTTCTTTGTCTGATAGAATGCTGAATAATGCTTCGGTGTCATCAATATTAAATTGTCTTATTAAGAGTCTTTCTGTTTTAATCATATTTTTTTTATAAAAGTTAAAAATAAAAGGGCATACAATAATATTGCAAGCCCTTATTAATTATAATATCTTAAAATTATTTGTTAATTTTTCCTAAAAGCTTCTCAGCAATAGCACGTCCTGTAGGAGTGTTAGCAAGTCCTCCCTGAGCAGTTTCTCTAAATCTTTCATCCATACCATCAGCAACTTCTTTCATAGCTATAACAACCTCATCAGCAGGAATAACACTTTTAAATCCCGCACAAGCCATCTCAGCACAAACTATAGCATGAACAGCCCCCAAAACATTTTTACTCATACAAGGTACCTCGACGAATCCAGCAATAGGGTCGCAAACAAGCCCAAGTATAGCAGATAAAGATAAAGCAAAAGCATGAGCACACTGTTCAGGAGTTCCTCCCATAATCTCAGCACAAGCACAAGCTGCCATAGCAGAAGCACTTCCGCATTCAGCCTGACAACCTCCGCCAGCTCCTGCAAATGTAGCAAGCTGAGCAATAATATCAGCAAGTCCTCCAGCTGTAAACATAGAATGTACTATATCTTCTCTTTTATAGCCTCTATTTTCGCATACGGTAAGAACCGCAGGCATTATTCCGCAGCTTCCTGCTGTTGGTGCTGCTATAATTTTTCCCATACAAGCATTATATCCGCTAACTGCCATAGCTGCTGTTACTACTTCTCCTATGGTCTCTCCTAATATGCTCTTTTTGTTTTTGTAAAATTTCTCTACTATTTCAACACAGTCCTCTTGAAGTCCTGTTACAAAATTAAATTTATCTTTTTTGCCATTTATTACAGATTCCCTCATAATATCATAATAGCTAGACATCTGCTCTATTACTTTATTTCTATCAACTTTTTGACTATTAGCTTCTATATCTATAACTATATCACTAATTTTTTTGTTTTGTTCTGTAGCTGTAGCAACTAATGATTCAATAGATTTTATATCCATAATTTATTTTCCTTTTTTATATATTATTAATATAATTTATCTAAAAATACAAAATCTCTTATATTTTCTATTTTTCTAATTCTCTCTTCTATTTCTTTTGATATAACATCAGTCATACCAATAACTATGATGGCATATCCCTGATTAGGACCTTCAAATTGAGGAGTAACATTCATATTTTCTATATTAATTCCATTTTCAAAAATAATAGAAGTAACTTTAGCAATAATTCCAGGTACATCTTTATTAACTATAGCTATAGTAGGGAAGTCTCCTTTGTAATGTACTTCTATACCATTTACTTTATCTAATACAATAAGTCCTCCGCCAATAGATGAAGCTAAAATATTTGCCTCATTATTTTGACCTTTTACTTCTATATAAACACTGTTAGGGTGAAAAGCTTCTCTTAATGTAGTTGGTATAAATTCAAATTTAAGATTATTTTCTTCAGCTAGTTTATAACTGTCTCTAAGCTGAGTGTCATAAGTTTCATATCCTAAAAGTCCAGCCAAAATAGCTTTATCAGTACCATGACCTTTCCAAGTAAGAGCAAAAGAACCGTGTAAATATATTTTTGCCTCTTTTACATCTTCGCCCAAAATTTTTTTAGCTAGTTTACCTATACGGCAAGCCCCTGCCGTGTGCGAACTAGAAGGTCCTATCATTACAGGTCCTATTATATCAAATAAAGTTGCCATAAAATTAGCCTCCATTTTTATATATATAATTTAACATATTCAATATATTTTAGATATATATTTTGTTAACTTTTTTTATCTCAAACAAAAAAAATAAATAAAATATTAAAATTATTACTTTTTATAATATTTTTTTTTATCAAAAAATAATAGAAATAATATTTAATTTTGAAAATATTTAATATTATTTAAACATAATAATATTATAAACAATATATTATGTTTAAATATATTGAGTATATTACCGATAATATATGCAAGTGAACAGAATATTATAAAATTTTTATGTTTACTAAATTATGTATATATATCTTAAAGAAAGAGGCAATATTAAATGTCAGTGAAGCAAATTTCAGATCAAGAAATATTATCAATGTATTTAAATTATGAGTCAATGGAGAAGGGGTTGTCACAAAATACGCTAGAGTCTTATAGAAGAGACATAGTAATATATTTAGATTTTCTAGGCAGAAATAAGAAAACAATATTAAAAGCTACTAGAAAAGATATAGAAAAGTTCTTGAGTGAAAGAAAAGAGCAAGGTTCAAAATCTAGAACAGTTGCAAGGAATAAAGTTAGTATAGTTAATTTGTATAAATTTTTGGTAATGGAAAATTATATTTCTAAGAACCCTACTGATAATTTAGAGGTAATACGTTTAAAGAGAGTGTTGCCTGAATCTTTAACTACAGAAGAGGTTGATGATTTATTGTCTGTGCATAATGAAAAAACAGATAAGGGTTTAAGAGATAAGGCTATATTTGAACTAATGTATTCTTCAGGACTTAGAGTTAGTGAAATTTGTTCATTAAAAATAGAAGATATATTCTTTGATGAGAAGTATTTAAAAATTTGCGGTAAAGGTAAAAGAGAGAGAATAGTTCCTATTAATGATAAAGCTTTAGATATTTTAAAAAGATATATTCAAACCAGCAGAGTAGTGATGGTTAAAGGTAAAAAGACTAGTGAATTATTTTTAAACTTTAGAGGCGATAAAATCTCTAGAGTAGGTATTTGGAAGATAGTAAAAGAGGCAATGAAAAAAAGCGGTATAGAGAAAAATGTTTATCCTCATACTTTAAGACATAGCTTTGCCACACACCTTATTCAGCATGGTGCAGATTTAAGGTCAGTTCAAAGAATGTTGGGGCATTCTGATATTACTACAACCGAAATATATACACATGTGGATTCTACACATTTAAAAAAGCAAATTGCTAAACACCCTAAATATACAAAACATACTAGACAAAACAGCTAAAAAAAATAAAATAATAATTGGATACAACTTTATATGAAAAAAAGCATTATAGCAACTACAATTCTGTTACTTATAGCAACTTCTCTTATATTACTTACTTTTGGTATAGGAGAAAGGCTTACAATAATTAATTATAATAACAATTTACAATATGCGATAGAAGAAGATGGTAATAATAGAAAAACGCATAGAATAGATATGTATAATCCGGATTCTCTTACTCTGGTTCATAGTAAACCTATATTTAATGAATATAATTTAGCTGTAGATTTAGATGATTTTTATGTAGATGAAGATATAAGCGTGAGAGAAGATATAGACCTTTTTAATCAGGAATTATTATTGAGTGATGAGGAGATGAGCAGCGGAATGCCGAATCCTAATGTACTTCCTGCTATGGTATTTTCTGGAAATACTACTGATAAAACATCAGATAGATTAAGTAAGGCTATAGAAGGAGCTATTGTTAATTCTAAGAAAAGAGAAGCTCCGCGTGTTTCTATAGATTTATCTAAGATATCAGTATTTAGATATGAGCCTGTAGTTATAAATGCTTCTATTTATACAGAGGATAAAGTAGAGAACTTAAGTGTTTATGTGAGATATAAGAAAGATAAAAGTGTTAGAAAGAACGTTGATGATAGATATCCTATTAATGTATTTAAATTAAAAAATGCAGAGTATAAAGCAACTTATTTACATCCATTTGGCGGCGATTTGGGTGAATATCAGGCGGTTGTGCTTGTACAGACAAAAAGCGGAGTTTATGGTTATACAAAAGATTTTACTGTAAAAGGAAGACAATCTCCGCCTGCTAGAGAGACTAAAAAGATAACTACATTAGAATATGCTATAGATTTAACTACTAAAAAACTTCCTAATATAGAAACAGGAGCTCTTACAGAAGATTACAATGCCATATACGACTGGGTTCGCTATATGAAATGTGATACTTTGTGGGTAATAGGAGGACAAACTACTGGTTGGACTGGAGGAATCACTCCTGATAAGCCTTGGGCACCTGCTATGATTAAGAATGTTGAGAACCTAGCTGCTTCAAAATCTAAGGGTAATGTTGAGCTTGGTGCTTATGTTATGAGTTATTTTGCAGCCGGCGGCGGACACAGAAAAGGCGGATACGAAGTTTCTGTTGGATACAATTCTAGTACAAAAAGTTTAGTAGAAAGCAGACATATTTCTTTGGGTGACCCTAAGAGAGTGCAGGATATTATAGACATATTAAAAAGATATGATGCTAATCCTAATATATCATATATTGGTTTGGACTTTATTAGAACTGGTGAAGTTGATGGTTATGAGTTAGTTGATGAGATGGTAGAACTTACTGGAGTTTATACTCCTGCTAATTGGTCTACTATGAACAAAGCTGCTCGTATGCGTTGGCTTGCTGTTAATAGAGGCAGAAAGGAAATAGGATTAAAATGGAGATGGTATAGAGCTCATAAAGAATCACTTATTATAAAGGCAATAAAAGATTCTGGAATAAAGAAAAAATTATGGGCATTTACTTTAGGTTGGAATCATGGACAGGAACATGGACAAGACCCTTATATGTTCTTTGATGCGGGTATTGATTATGATGCTGTTATGATATATGAGGCTAGCCGTCCTCAGCATGTTGGTATGCTTACCGCTTGGCCTAGATATTTATCTGGTGAATACAATGTTTTAGTTGGTAATATGATTGATAATAGGCTTCAAGACGGCAGTTTGAGACCTGAGCTTGAATATATGAGAAGAGTTTATGAATCTGAGGCTAAATTTAATAGAAGCAGCAGAATAAGAGGTATATTCTTCCATGATGTATCAAGAATGTTATGGTCTAAGTTTAGAGGTCCTAATACTATAAAAGAATGGGCTAATATTAATGCTTCAATAGTTTCTAGAATAGAGGAGAAATATTCTGAAAACCCATTCAATGTTACTGTTAAACTTGATGAGAGAAACAGAACAGGAGTACTTACTATAGTTAATAGAACTTCTAGAAGACTTAATAATGTTAGAATAAAAACTGACTTGTCTCAGGCATTGGCTGCTATTATACTTGATAAAGAAGTTGTTACAATAGATGCCGGAGCTTCAGTAGAAATAGGATTTAGATATTCTTATGGCAGAAGCAGATATTCTTCGCTTATGTCTTTTAGAGTGATGTCAGAGTCAGGCGAAGAGAATGTAGCCGTTGCTTATACTCTTCTTAATTCACTTAGAGTAGTTGAGCCTAAAAAAGAAGAGGTGGAAGAAAAGCCTGCTATTGTAGCTAAGGGTGAAGAGAGTAACAATGAAAAGGCTGTAAACGATAATTAATTAGAATATAAATTAAAAGGGGCTTTTTAAAAATAAGCTCCTTTTTTTATTTATACTTAAATGATTATGTTTTTTTAATTTTGAGTTTTTGAATATCACTATTAATTTTTAATAATACAAAATATTAAATTTATTTCAAAACTTTTTAAAATATTTGATAATAGTTTTAAAATATATAATTTTAATTCTATTGACAAAAAGTAAATTTATAACTAATATAAAACAATTCAAAAAAGGAATTCAAATATGTTAAAAAGGCTTCTAGTTTCATCTTTATTATTAATATCTTTATTAACTATAAGCTGCAAAAATTTGAAAGACACTATAGAAGAAAATATTATAGGAATAGATAAAACTTATGCAGGTATTTGGAATGTTGATGAAACTCCAAATGTAAGTGATGTTAATTTTTTAGGTTCTTATATTATAATAAAAGAAGATGGTTCTATGGATTTCTATTTTGGGAAAGTACATAAAACATTTAATTTTTCTTCAGGCCAAATATTAAAAGTTAAAAATGGTTATATAGCTGTATATAACGAAATGGATTATAATAATAGTAATATCACATCAAAAGAACATTTACTTGATATGACTTTTGAAGATATAAATAATAATGACATAATATCTCTTCTATAGCAAACATAACTTATACTGTTGAAGAAAATAATAATGTAGATACAGCTATAAAAGGTGTTTTTATTAAGCAATCAGAGTAAAAGTTTAATATAAAATTATTAAGGTGTAGGGAGTTAAAGTTTCCTTTTTTATTTATGAAAGATAAAATTAATATAAGCAATGAAAACTTTAATGTATCAATAGCATTATACAGACCAGAGATTCCTTCTAATACAGGTAATATTGGAAGGCTTTGCGTTGGGTTAAACATATCGCTTCACATAGTCTCAAAACCATCATTTATACTAAGTGCTAAAGAGATTAGAAGGGCAGGGCTTGATTATTGGGAAAAATTAAATCTAATAAAACATGAAAATGAACACACTTTTTTAGAATATTGCAAAGAGAACAATAAAAGAATAGTGCCTATATCAAAGTTTGGCCATATCCGCTATGATGAGTTTAATTATAGTGATAATGATATACTTTTATTTGGAAGGGAAAGCACTGGTTTAAGAGAATCTATATGGGAAAATGATGCTGCTAACTCTGTATATTTGCCTATGAGTGATGATATACGCTCTATAAATGTATCAAATACCGCTGCTATAGTTTCTTATGAGGCATTTAGACAATTATGCTTAAATAAAAATATTTAAACAGCCTTCTTTATGTTTTTTTCTTTTTCTTCATCATACAATTTAAATACAACGCTTATCTCTGTTCCAACATTTTCTTCGCTTTTTACATGTATATCAGCGTTATAATTATTACATATATTTTTTACTATTGTTAGTCCAAGCCCCGTTCCATTGACTTTAAGGTATTTATTGTTTTTTACCCTAAAGAATCTTTCAAATATTCTGTTTAAATACTGCGGGGCTATTCCGCAGCCTGTATCTTTTACTGTAAAAATTGCTTTATCTTTATCTGTGCTTAGAATAATTTTTACATTTCCGCCATCATCTGTATATTTTATGGCATTGTCTACAAGGTTATTAATTACCTCTGTTATTTTTTCTTTATTAGCCATTATAAAAGCAGATTCTATATTTAAGTCTATTGTAATATCTCTTTTTTGTGCTTTTAACTTATTGCTATCATAAACATTAAGTATTATCTCTTTTATATCCATTTTTTCATCTATAGTCTCTTGCCAATTAGCCTCTATTCTGCTTAATGTAAGCATATCCATAACTAGCTCTTTCATTCTCAATGCTTCAGTATTTATTCTATTTAAAAAATCATTTAAGTTCTTTCCACCGCCGGTAGCTAGCAGAAGTTCAGAATAACCCAAAATAGAAGTTAAAGGTGTTTTTAATTCGTGGGAAGCATTAATAAAAAAGTCTTGTTTTTCTATCTCTAATTTTCTAATATCTGTAACATCTTCAAATTTTATTAAAGCGGATATATTTTCATTATTACGTATCGGTATAATAGTGATTTCTATATCCATATTATGTTCTTTTGAATCAAACTTTGAAAACCTTCCTAATTCTATAGCATTATCTATCTTTTTTATTACATTTTCATCTTTTATTATCTCATTTAAATTATTAACAGCTCTCTCTCCAATATCCAAAAAATCTATAGCAAATTGGTTAATAAAAAATATTTCTTTTTTCTTATTAACAGCAATAATTCCCTGAGCAATATTCTCTAATACATAATTAAGTTTTTCTTTTTCAGTCTGATATGCTATGATATTATTATTCAAATCAACAGCAACTTCATTAATATCATAAATTATATTGTTAACATCATTAAACCCAGTAAGGTTTTTAGGTGTAAGTGAGCGGTTATTGTATATATTATCTAATGTCTCTTTAATAATGTAGAAAGGGTTCATAATATTTCTAGACATTATAGGAAGTACAAAAGCCATTAATATTACAACAATAGTTATCACCATAACAGCAGTAAATAAGAATGTAGTTAAATATTTATTAATAGAATCCATAGGAATAGATACTCTTAATATATAATCAACAAAGTCATCAGATTTAATTTTTTTTGAGGCATATATATAAGGTGTTTTTTGACTAATAGAAGTGCTTATTGAAAAAGACGGCTCATCGTTCGTATTGTGCAAGGCTTCTATAACATCACTTCTATTATTATGGTTGCCGAGTGTTGTTTTTGCTGTGTCGCTTAAAGTATCTGCAATAACTATACCGTTTGTAGATATTATACTTATTCTTAATTCTTCTTTGTCTGATTGTAATACGAAATTTTTAAAATCATCTTCTGTTTTTATATCATATATATTAATTTCTCTTTGAAGCATGTCTATAATATTAACAATCATTACTCTGCTGTACATAATATTATTATACTGCACTGTAAAGAGAATTCCTATAAACATTAAAGCACTTGATAATATAAGAATTAATAATGATTTTAAAAATATATTTCTAATCATAAAATAATTAAATTTCTATTAATTTATATCCCATTCCTCTAATAGTAATAATATTTTCTTTTTTTAAATCTAATTTTTGTCTAATAGATTTAATATGCATATCAATAGTTCTAGTTTCCATAGAATGTTCTACTCCCCAAACCTCTTCAAGCATCATCTCTCTATCTACAACATTATTAGCATTTTCCATAAGAAGTTTTAAAAGGTCAAACTCTTTTTGAGTGAGCGAAACTTGCCTATCATTAACATATACAACTCTTTTTTTTACTATTAGCTTAATCTCGCCAAATGTCAATTCTTCTGTATCTACTCTCACGTCTTTTTTTCTTAAATTAGCTTTAATTCTAGCTATGAGTTCTAATACAGAGAAAGGTTTTGGTATATAGTCATCAGCACCCAAATTAAGCCCTGTAACTATATTGATTTCACTAGATTTTGCTGTAAGCATTATTACTTTTATAGGTAAATGTGCATAATCTGTTCTTATTATTTTTAATATATCAGTACCTTCCATATCTGGAAGCATAATATCCAAAAGTATTAAACTAGGTATATTGTTTTTTAAAGCTTCAAGCATATCCTTACCATTACTGAAACATTCTATATTAAATCCAGCTTCTTCAACAGTGTACTTAATTAAATCTCTTATATTATCATCATCTTCTACAGAATAAATAAGTTCTTTTTCCATAAAATTTACACTCTTCCATTATAATTTTTATTTTTTTGTATTATATATTTATTTTGTTCAATATACAAGTGTTTATCAATGCAAAAAAAGAAAAAACTTTATTTTATATTTTATAAGTATTATATTGTATCTTGATTATATAATTTAATTGATAATTATAATTTAAACTTGATGAAATCTTTTTTATATTCTATAATGATAAAATAAAAATATATCATTGCTATATTTTTTATTTATTGTATAATATTATCAAATTTAATATTGGTCTATAAAGAAAATAGGAGATAAATATATGCCACCAAGATCAAAATTAGGTGAAATACCTAGGCAAGAAATGCCTCAAAGAAGTGCCGAAGAGCGTAAAAAGGATTTTAAAGAAGTTCCTTTAGGATATACAGAAGAACAAGCTTATACTGAATCATTAAGATGTTTGGATTGTAAAGTTCCGCATTGTATGGAAGGCTGTCCTGCTAAGGTAAAAATCCCTGAGTTTATAGGGCTTATAGCTGAAAAGAAATTTTTAGAAGCAGCTAAAAAAATAAAAGAAACTAACGCATTACCTGCAGCTTGCGGAAGAGTATGTCCTCAAGAAACTCAGTGTGAGCAAAGATGTGTTGTTGGTAAGAAATTTGAGCCTGTTGCTATTGGTAAATTAGAAATGTTTGTTGCTGACTATGAAAGAAAACATGCTCAATATGATGGCTTAAAAGTAGAAAAAAATGGCAAAAAAGCATGTATTGTAGGTGCTGGTCCTGCTGGTTTAGCTTGTGCTGGCGACTTAATAAAATTAGGTTATGATGTTACAGTGCTTGAGGCTTTACATACTATAGGCGGAGTACTTATGTATGGTATTCCTGAATTCCGTTTGCCTAAAGAATTGGTTGCTCATGAGGTAGAAAACCTTAAGAAAGATGGTGTTAAATTTAAAATAAATGAAGTTGCTGGTATATCTTTGGATTTCCAAGAGTTAAGAAAAGAGTATGATGCTATATTCTTGGGTACTGGTGCTGGACTTCCTGCTTTTTTAAATATACCTGGTGAAAATTACTGCGGAGTTTATTCTGCTAATGAATATTTAACTCGTGTAAATTTAATGGGTGCATATAAATTCCCAGAAGTAGATACTCCTGTTATAAGACACAAAAAAGTTGCTGTATTAGGCGGCGGTAACGTGGCTATGGATGCTTGCAGAACTGCTGTAAGACTTGGTGCTGAAAAAGTATATATAGTTTATAGAAGAACAGAAAAAGAACTTCCTGCAAGATTAGAAGAAGTTCATCACGCTATGGAAGAGGGAGTTGATTTTAGATTCTTAAGAGCTCCTTTAGAAATTCTAGCTGATGAAAATGATAATGTAAAAGCAGTTAGAACTCAAGTTATGGAACTTGGTGAGCCTGATGCTGATGGAAGAAGAAAACCTGTTCCTGTTGAAGGTAAAACTGAAGATATAGAAGTTGATGCTGTTATTGTTGCTATAGGTACTACTCCTAATCCGCTTATATCTAGAAAAGTACCTGAATTACAAACTACTAAAAAAGGTACTTATGTTATAGATGAAGAGACTGGTGCTACTTCTGTAGAGGGAGTATTTGCTGGCGGTGATGCTGCTCGCGGTGCTGCTACTGTTATACTTGCTATTGGTGACGGTAAAAGAGCTGCGGCTGGTATACATAAATATTTATCTAAGTAAAAATATATCCAAATAATGAAATAATGCCCAATGCAATTTGTATTGGGCTTGTTATATTTATATATAACATAATTTTTTAGCTAAAAGTATATTATTAAAATGAATTATATTTTATTGCAATTAATAAAATATAGACTTTATAAGCTTATAAAATTAATAGTTTTTTACTTATTTATAGTATATAAATGATATTTATTTTATCATTTTGTTATTTTATGTAAATTTATTAATGAAAAAATTTGTATTTTATTAATGTATATGTTATTATATAACAATAAATATATAAAATAGTGAATAATATATATATGACACAACACAACACAACACAACACAACACAACACAACACAACACAACACAACACA
>ERZ1026866.153-NODE-153-length-46916-cov-24.935319_pt1 | contig 46916 bp, 37 predicted proteins | sample MGYA00380163_ERZ1026866 | MGnify/ENA primary metagenome ERZ1026866 (study PRJEB33269, sample SAMEA4719799) | human gut metagenome | biome: human-associated habitat; feature: organic feature; material: feces | place: Cameroon | collected 2013-10 ...
CTGTATATGCCATAGATCACCTCGTTTAGGTGTCCAGGATTTTGTCCGCATCCCCGAGTGTAATAAATTCCGTGTAAACCCAATTAAGTCTGATATCATTTTACGACTTAATTGGAGTTTTAAATGGCAAAAATCAAACGTAATCCAGCAGCAACTTTTAAGCAGCTACATCCAATAAGAAGTAAGAATACACTACAGACAATGCTTTGTAAGCTAGATCTTTAGTATAATTGCTGTTATCAGGTAAAGTTGATGACGTTCTTGAACTTGTTTGACGTTTTCAATGGCTTTACGTATTCAATGTTTAGCCCTACTACAAAATTATGAATTTGCTTATCTTATCATTTAGATGTTTACCGTAACTCAATAAAAAAGAACCTGATCTTTATTGATGTTAATATCTTACATTAAGCCATGCAGAATACTGTTTTCAGATCCTTTAAGTTTCATTCACATTTCTCAACATTAAAAGATTTAACAATATTGTTTTCTGTAATTATATTATTGACTTTAAAATTTTTAACATAACCTAATTCTTTTTCAAAATTTTTTAAATCGTTTATCGTAAAATCATCTAATTTAATGGGCAATTTTAAATTGCGTTCGTGTCTAAGCGTTTTCACACAAATGTGCAATATATATTTATCTTTAACAATATTCGTTTTTTGTGTATCTTCATCCAACACATATTCAAAGTTAAAATCCGCGTCTTTGAAATAATACTTGTCAAGCCATGACGTGTTTTGCACTTTTTCAAGAAATTCATTTTTATTGCTGTAAATGCGGGTAAAAGGATCTCCACTTTCTTCAGCATGAACCACAATGCGGTAGTTTAAATCAGTATTAAACGCTTTAACAAAATCAATTATTGAAATCATAAGATATCTCCTAAAGTTCTCTTCGACGTAACTTATAAATTAATTGGTGCAACTTCAATAATAATGTAAGGACATACACGTCATAAGGTTGTAATCTCCAATTGTTTTAAGCAAAACAGGACATCTTGGAGATGGCTTTTTTAGTCTAAAAAGCGCACTGATCCGTTTTTCAATTTTCATCAGTTTAACTGCTAGACAATGCATGCTTATATGAACTTTCATAAGAAAACACTATTGCTGTGTTAGTTGCATAAGATACATTCCTATTGTAGATATGAGGACTATTAGCAACTGCTTTAACCATAGGTTTCTCCAAATTAAATGTTTTTTGCCGTGTTCTGCCTTTAGTAATCTTCTACTGATTGTTTAACATCTTATAATTAAGTTGCTTTTCTATTAGCTCAGCCTGTCTGCAAGCGTAGCTTAACTTTTGAGAACACGATTTTTGGTAATAATAAAGAGCTTTTTGCTCATCTTTTCTTACATGAATACCCTGCTGGTAGTAAAACGCAAGATTTGCACAGGCAGTTCTGCCTTTGATAGCACAGGCTCTGTTACATGCTGCAATATCACCGTTTTCGCATTGTTTTACAAAACTTTCTCTTGTAAAACAAAGTGCAAAGCTAAGCACTACAAATGCTGTTGCAATGATGAAAGCAAAGCTGAACACAGGATGGGTTCTAAAATTGAACTTGAGATTTTTTAAGATGTCTTTAAATTTCATACTACACTCGCTTTTATGGTCTAATACCTTTAGCAGGTATTTTATTGATGGTCTTTTATCTTTCTTTTTATCTAATAAACCGATCTTAGCTACAACTTTGCTCTTTGCTTTTATAAACTCCGATATATGAGATTTTGATTTGTATAACCAAGTTGCAGGTAGCAACATGGTCTTTAACTAAAATTTGAAAGGTAAGGCTATGAGTACAAAGATCTAAGAGAAATTAAGGATTGAGGGATTTAGAAGAAAATAATCATTGCCTTACCTTATGAACTAATCTTATAAAGGCATCGTTCCAGATTTAGATTGGTGTATAAAAAAAGTAAATAAATACCTTTTGAAAATCACGCTTAGGATTAAACAGCTAATTCATGATTAAAAAAAATGACAGGTATTAGGTTGGTTCATGCTCTTAGGACTTATTGCGCCACATGATTAGCCTTATGTGGCGCTTAGGATACGTAGGTATTATTCAGTTAAGTTTTGCACTTAAAATTCATTGTAAGCTTAAACTTCCTGATACTCAGTAAAAGCTCTCACCTTTGGATCAGCATTGAACACTGTTGCAATTCTTAACAACTCATTCTTTTTAGGTAGGATGTTGCCATAGTCTCGTGTCTTTATCTGCTCTACAGCTTCACTAAGCTTTGCCTTAGCTTCAGTCTCATTTTCTGCATACTTAAATTCAAAGACTATTCTTCTGTTATCAGACTCAATTACAAGATCGGCTCTACCTTTTGATGAATGTAGTTCTGCAGTAACAGAGTTACAAATGCCTTTTAAGTACATATATAGCAATTGCTGAACTACTGCCTCAGAACTGATTGGATAGTTATCATATGAAACTGTGTTTAGAACAGTATTGAATAAACCTAAGATTTCACCTGCATCTTTACTTTGTGTAAGAATTTGTTCATTAACACTCAAAAGCTTTGTATCATCAAAGATATTTAGTGCCATTAGGGAAAATAGTGCATTGTAAACTTCACTGTTTGGTATTCCTAAAGTCATAAAGCCTTTTGAGTATACAGGTGAACGTAAAGTTAGATATCCTGTCTGGCACATTAAGACATTCTGATTGATAGATGTCAAAGAAGTTGGATTCTTAAAATCATTTACTTTAATGTTAATTGTTTTATCTTTATCAATATAATCCAACGCATTTAACTTATGGGTCTGCAGATAGTTTGCAAGAATTGATGGCAAACCACCATTGTCGTACCAGTACTCTCCAAAGTATACAAATTTATTAGATACCACACTTTGGAAAAATTTATTTACAGACCAGGTACTGAATACTTTCTTTTTGTAGAATTCATCGAAGCAGTAACCATCGTAGTTTTGAGCAAGTCTATCTAACAAAGATTCAATCTGAGTGTCGGTTACTTCATCTACGTTGCAGTTATTCTCATAGGATGCAGCTAACTTTAAATAATCGATGTAGAACTTTTTAATCTCGTCTCGAGTAAAGCCTATCATCTGAGAATAGGCACTTGAGTTGGTGATATCGTTGATATCAGAACCTACTGAAAATATCGCTACATCTTTTAATCTGGTGACACCTGTTATTCCTAAGAACTTAATTGCCAACTTATCTTTGATGTTGGCATAAAAGCTTTTGATTTTTTCCTGGAATTGCTTATATAGAGTCTCATTATTGATGTTGGCTGTCATCTGACAGTCATACTCATCAATTAAGATCACGATTTGACGGTTCTCCAATCTTAATTGTTCCAAAAGATGGTCTATGGAGTCTTCAGCTTCTTCCTTCTCTTTATAGGTGGTTACATGATTAAGTTCTGCAAATTCGGTTATTTTAGAATTAAGTTTATTATTAAATTTCTCTAATGAGTTTTTATCAAAATTTAAAAAATTCAGTCTTAATACAGGATAGGTAGGTTCTGTCCACTTGTCATAAATCCAGGTTCCTTTAAAGTAAGGCTCTACACCTGTTTCAAATAAAGTTGCTATGGTATCTAAGGTAAGAGATTTACCAAAACGACGTGGACGGGAGATAAAAACTCTTTCCAGCTTTATCAGGTCTTTAATATATTTTGTTTTATCTACATAAATGTAATTATTTAGGTAAAACTTTATAAATGAGCCTGTTGAACTGATATCTTTCATATGTAATTATCTCCAAACCTTCTTCTAGATTATATATTGAAAAGCTCCTGTTTCCCCTTTATTAGGGACATTTTCTACAAATATCAGTTATTTTTCTGTCAAATTTCTCAAAAGATCTAACAATTGTTTTATCGTTACTAGTCCACAGTGCTCAGCTATTCGATCTTTTGGCTTATATTTGAATCAGTCAATTGCTCTCGTATCTTTTGACAATAGAACTTATCAATTCAAAAACTTACCCGTAATACTCTCTTTTGAGTTTTTAATATCATCAACAGTGCCTGTAGCTACAATCCTGCCGCCTGCAATACCGCCATAAGGCCCCATATCAATGATATAGTCAGCATTTCTTATCACATCAAGATCATGCTCAATTACTATGACTGTAGCACCACTCTCAATTAGAGTCTGGAAAACATCTAATAGTGTTGCTACATCCTGTGGATGTAAACCGATGGTAGGCTCATCAAAGACAAAGACAGAATCGTCCTGACTGTGACCTATTTCTGAGGCAAGTTTTAATCTTTGGGCTTCACCTCCTGATAAGCTTGGAGTTTGCTCTCCTAAGGTTAAATACCCCAAGCCTAGTGACTCTAGAATTTTTAGACGGGATGAAACTAGCTTTACATCTTTTAAAGCCTCAATAGCCTCTGTTACATCCATATCCATAAGCTCTGGTAATGAATACTCTTTACCATCTCTGGCTTTGTAATGAATTTCATGAGCTTCATTAGAGTAACGTGAGCCGTGGCACTTAGTGCAGGGAATTTCAACATCAGGTAAAAACTGCACATCAAGGGTGATTTCACCTGTACCATCACAGACTGGACAGCGCAGTTTACCTGTATTGTATGAAAAGTCGCCTGCCTTATAGCCTTTCTCTTTAGCTTCTTTGGATTTAGCAAAGAGCTTTCTTAACTCATCATGAACATTTGCATAAGTGGCTACAGTAGAGCGTACATTGATACCAATAGGTGTTGCATCAATGAGCTTTATCTGTGATATACCCTCACATTTAACCTCTTTTATATGCTCTGGCAGCTTGGTGTTATTGATAGAAGCTGTAAGTGCTGGAATTAAACTTTCTAACACCAAGGTAGTTTTACCAGATCCTGAAACACCGGTGACAACTGTTAATCTGCCTTTTGGTATCTTTACATCCATAGCTTTTACAGTATGAATTGGAGCTGTCTTTAAATAGATAGTCCCCTTTTCAAAGAGCTTAGCTATTAAATTACTGTGAGCTTCTTCTAAAGTAGAACTCTCATGAGCTTCGTTTACTTTAGCATCTTTATCTTTGTTTTCACTGTTAGCGCTAATAACAGGTCTTCTGCGTGTTTTATAATCTCCTTTTAAATAAGGACCTATTACTGATTTGTCGTTTTTCTCAATATCCAGGACACTGCCTTTTGCTAGAACATGCCCGCCTTTAGCTCCAGCTACAGGTCCCATTTCAATGATGCAGTCACTTTCTTTTAGAATTTGGGTATCATGATCGACTAAGAGTACGGAGTTACCATCAGAAATGAGATCATGCATTACATCATTAAGACCTTTAATGTTCTGAGGATGCAGTCCAATTGAAGGTTCATCCAGAACATATAACACTCCTGTAGTGCGGTTACGCACTGCACGAGCTAGCTGCATGCGCTGTCTTTCACCTGTAGATAAGGTTGAAGAAGCTCTATCCAGGGTAAGATAACCTAATCCAAGATCAACTAATCTTCTGGCGACTTCTAAAAAGGACTGACAGATACTCTCTGCCATTTTGTGCATTTCTTGAGGTAATGAAGATGGGACATCCTTTACCCATAAGATGACATCATCTAAGGTCATCGAGCAGACCTCATCTAAACTCATGCCTTTAATTTTAGGAGCTCTGGCTCTGTCGTTTAATCTGGTACCATGACATTTTGGACAGATATCTTCACGTAAGAACTTTTCAACTCTCTTCATACCCTTTTCGTCTTTTACCTTAGATAAGGCATTTAAGACTGTGTATTTGGCATTAAAGTAGGTAAAATCCATCTCACCTGAGGCACCGTTAGTCTTATTCTGATAGACCATATGCTTTTTAATGGCAGGGCCATTAAAAACAATATCGCGCTCTTTTTGTGTAAGCTCTTTAAAAGGGACATCAGTTCTTACCCCAAGATCACGGGCGATATCCTTCATTAAAGACCACATCAGGGTCTGCCATGGCAGCACCGCACCTTCATCAATTGTTTTACTCTCATCAGGGACTAAGGTTGATTCATCTACAGTTTTTACAAAGCCTGTGCCTGAGCACTCAGGACATGCTCCCTGTGAATTAAAAGCAAGTTCTTCAGCTGATGGTGGATAGACTGCTTTATGACAATGTGGGCAAATGATTTCTTTTTCTGCTGCCACATTAAGTGTTGGCTCTAAATAATGACCACAGTTCTCACAGCGATGAGAAGCAAGACGTGAGAACATTAAACGCAATGAATTTAAAAGCTCAGTTCCTGTACCAAAGGTACTGCGAATACCAGGAACACCTGGTCTCTGGTGCAAAGCAAGCGCTGCCGGCACATATAAAACCTCATCAACATCAGCTTTAGCAGCTGAGGTCATACGACGACGGGTATAAGTTGATAATGAGTCTAAATAACGACGGGAACCTTCAGCATAGATGACTCCTAAGGCTAATGACGATTTACCTGAGCCAGAGACACCGGCAATACCCACGATCTGATGTAATGGAACATCGATATCAATGTTTTTAAGATTATGAACCCTGGCGCCTTTGATGACGATATTTTCAGGTTGCCCTTTATCTAAATGGTTATCTTCAATCATGGTAAAAGTCTGTCATTATAAAAAGCTCGGTTATTTCTTTAGTAAAAGCATAGCCTTTAGACTCTATTCATAAGTTTTATCCTGAGCGAACTTTACCTAGGATGTCTACGCTGTTTCTAAATAATGCAGAGAACAATGGTCTCTGCATTATTTGATTAGAAATTTTAAAGATGCTTACTCTTAGATAAGGCCTTGTGTCTCATCAAAGCCATAATACAGATTTAGAACCTGTACTGCCTGAGCTGATGCCCCCTTTAACAGATTATCAATGCATGAGCAAATAACAATGTAGTTATCTTTCATAGCATAGCCGATATCACAGAAAGGTAAGTACTGAACATCCTGTAACTTAGGCATACCCTTCTTTACTCTTACTAATGGCTTGTTGTCATAGTATGAATAAGCTTTAGCTACCTGCTCAGGAGTTACACCATCTTTTAACTTTGCATTGATGGTTGCATGAATACCACGCTTAAAGTCACCTAAATGAGGAGTAAAGATAACCTCTGTACCTAAGTGCTCAGCAATCTCAGGCTGATGACGGTGTGTAAATACACCATAAGCATTTAAGCTTACCTCACAGAATGAGTTAGTAAGCTTTGCCTTACGTCCAGCACCTGATACACCTGACACAGCGTTAATTGAAGGACGGTAATTTAAGTCTAATAACCCGTTCTCAATTAAAGGCTTTAAAGCTAACTGTGAAGCTGTAGGATAGCAGCCTGGCAGTGAGATCATCTTGGTATTCTGAAGAGCTTTTACATCAACATACTCAGCTAAAGCGTAAACAGCTTTCTTTAAAAGATCTTTGTGCTCATGAGCAAAGCCATATGCCTTTTCAAAGACATCAGTATTTGAAATTCTAAAAGCACCTGACAGATCAAATACAGCAACACCTGCATCTACCAAGGCAGGAGCAATATCATGACTTACTTTATGATCAGTTGCTAAAAATACAGCATCAGCAATATCAATAATGTCTTTTACACCGGTTAATGGCTGTAGAACCTTATCACATACACCATTTAACTCGCCGTAAAGTTCTGAAATCTTTTTACCTTTATCCAGTGAATTTTCTGATACAAACAGACCTGTAAGTTCTAACTTCTCATGTCTTGAAATAATTCTGCAAAGCTGTGCTCCAGCATAACCACTAGCGCCTACAACAGCTACTTTTACCATGTTTATCTCCGTTATTTATAAGAGCCTAAATTGAATTTTTACAACTATGCAAACTAGTTTAACTTATGTAGAAAAAATGTAGGCAATTCTTGTAAAACCAATGGATTTGCACCATTTTTCACCAGGTAGAGAATAAAGATAGAAAATGAATTTGATTGAGACAATCTATTCCATAAAGAGCGCTGCGTACACTTTATGGAATGATTTTTTTAATGATGTGTTATAAAGACTAGTCTATGCAAAGCTAATAGTGAGATGCAAATAAAGCTCTGCACTCAGGTGGCATAACTCTCTTCTTTTTAACTTGAGGTTTACCTTTTTTAGCTGGCTTTTGTGCATATTTCTGTGGATAGAGCCATGAGTCTAATTCCTGACCACAGCCATCTCCCTGTGGAGCTTTAGCCTGATTTACACACAAAGGACTGTCTAATGGGCAGGCAAGTCTTACATGCATATGACCACGGTGACCAAACCATGGACGCAATTTTTGCAGCCAGCTCTTATCGTGACCTTCATAGACCTGACATAATGCTTTTTTAATACCAGGTGCTACAAAGATCCTTTCTACACGACTGTCTGAAGCTGCTAAATAAATTAAAGCTACACGTCTTTTATCAAAGTTCTTAGTTACCCTGTTATGAGTATCCACAAGATATACATCCTGAGGATGGGAGAGCTCAAAGAAAGATTTCTTTGGAGTTGCAAAGTCAAAAGAAATATCTACATCAAGACCTGACTGATGAGAACCATGACTTGAGCCACCTCCAAAAGAGCCTCCCTGACGTTTTGACAGATCACCTATCAAAAGATCAGGTAAATTGTAGTGTTTGGCTTTTAATACTAACTTCTGGATGTAATCGATAAGCTCCGGGTGGCCATAGTTTCTGCCCCGTCCCCAGATCTGAACCTGATAATTGTTGCCGTTATTAAGAGGAACAGCACCTTTAATACAGCCGTTTGCATATTCACCGATTACCTCGGCAGCTGTAGCTGTTCCAACAAATGCATTGGCGCTAAATAATAAAGCTGCCGTAAGTGCAGCAGCTTTTAAAGATTTTAAGATCATTTTTACTATATCTTCTACGCAGAGATCTTTACGAACCTGACTACATAGCTAATTACTCAAAACTGAACAGTCTTCTAAAGAATCCTACCTTGGCAGCAGAGATAATTTCTACTTCAATAGATATTCCCTGGAAGCAAAACTGGAATGGAGGAATTTCAATATTGTCATCCTGCATTGCAGCAAATATTCTTTTGAGCTCATTATACAGTTTTACAAGATATTCATAAGCACATCTTTCAAGAATTTGGTGCAAACTGTTTCTTACATCTACTAGCTCAGTTGCATCATTGGCTCTTACTGTTCTTACAATCTCAGCAATGTTGCAACCTGTAATAAACTGTATCCACAGTTTTAAAGATGGCGTAAGCCAAATATCTGAGAAGACGTTACGAGCATCGTCATAAAGTCTGTTTAAGTTCCTTGATACAAGATCTTTGGCAGCAGCTCTTTCTTTGCCTCTGCCCTTTACCTCATAGCGTCTGTAAATAGTACGTCCTGAGGCATCACGGATCTCTTTATAGCAGTTTTTGAGCTTGGTGTCTGGAGCATTATCTGTAAAGTACAACTTTTGCACATCACTTCTACGCTCAGAATACTGCTTTTGTAAGGTATCAAAATCAAAATGCTCGAAGCGAACTGCACCGTTAGAATCAAAAGACTGCTTGATTAAAGATGCTAACAGCTTTTCCTTTTGATCTCCTGATAAGAACACATCAAGATTTTCGATTATGAAGTTTGAAAAGTTCTCTAACTGAGCACTCTTTAAACGACGAACATCCCCCCTGTCTAAGGCAATCTGACGTGCTACTTCTAATCTGTGATTGTAAATTGAGTAATAGATTAGAACCCAAACCTGCATCTTGAAGTTTAAAACGTTTTTAAAGATGAACTCTGCCATCTCATTGCGACCTTCAAGATCTTCAGTTCCTCGGTTCTTTTGACGATGATATACCCAGTCACAGGCATACATACTCATCTCAAACCAGTCGATTCTGTCAGCTAGGGTGCCACTGAAGAACTCTTTAATCTCATCATCAGTTAAATCTTTAAATGAGTTTACATCGCGCTCAAACCACTTATCTTTGGTTTTAGGTAAAGGCCAGATAAAATTAAACTGCATACCACCAGCGCCCATAGAACGCTTGGACTTAGGGTGTTTTGCCATTTCTTCTAGCAGGAACCATAAAGCAGCCATCTGATGCAGGCGCTTTAAAAGAGGAGTGTAATTGGTATTCTCTTTGTCATCTGGCAACATACCAATAAAATCACACATTTTTGAAAGCGATGTACACAAAAGAGCCTTTTCATTGTCTGCAAAAAGATCATTCCATAGCTGTACAATTGAGACTACAGCAGAACTGTTTGATAGCAGAGAGTAGAAAGGTTCAACTGTTGCATCAAAGCAGACTACTGATCTACCTTTTAAGTAGTCAGCTTCAATCATATCCTCGATAGTAGGAAGATCACGATTATTCTCAATGAAATCTCGTGAGATCTTCATATCGACTGATGCATTAGACCAGCGAACTCGATTAGGAGTGGTTGCTGGTTTTAAAAATGAATGAACATAAACCTCTGGTCTGTCATTTTTATTGCTAGACCAGCGGAGAACGCCATATTCAAGACACAGCCCCATCTCACCTTCATTTGGAGTATATGCATCCACAAAAAAGATTGCAGGGCTTTTAGATCTTTGAGCCATATTACTTTCTAATTAGAAACTTTGAGCCGGTGCACTTGGAGCTAACAAATCAGTGTCATCTTCAAGTACAGCGCCACCATTATCAACATCAGACTGAACTTCATTAGCCATTGATGATGAGCTTCTGGTAGTTGTAGCCGGTGTTACAGTTAATGATTGTGCATTTGATGAATTATCTGATACTACAGGAGTACTATCTGATGAGTTTGGAGTACCTGAGGCATCCATATAGTCAAAGATTGGGTGGATCTTCTTGATACCGCCAACTTTTCTTGTCTGGTTGATTGCTCTTTGACCTTCATCACGAGTAATGTATCCTAACAGATATACTACGCTATCTTCGGTATAAACCTTAAATCTGCCAGAGCTAATCTTTGAACCAAATAACAGTGCACTCTTAACCTTTGAGGTAATAAATGCATCATGTGCAATTACACTTGCCTTAATAGGATCTTTATTGGATACACAGTTGAAAATTCTCTTTACGTTAGGAACTTTCTTGATATAGCCTAAAGCCCAGTTCATGTATTCTGTATCACGAGTCTGACCTACTAACAGCACATTACCGTTTACTGATACACAGTCAACTCTAAAGACTTTAGAATCAGATCTCATACGATCATTCTTTAGAATTCTGGCTACCTGGTTTTCAATCTTCTGATCATCTACCTGAACATCAACTGTACGGCTATCTGAACCAATAAAAGCCCCCGCACCAGCTGCGGTTGCACCAACTAAAGCAGTAACGCAACCATTACAAATCAACATTGATGAAGCTGATACAGCTAAAACTAGAGTTAATTTCTTAAAATCTGATACAAAAGACATCCTTTGTTCTCCACTCTCAACAAAATAAATAATGTCGATGCTTTCATAGTTATTTTTATTATATAAGCTGATTATTGTAACAAAAAAACATCGTGTGTTCAGAGTGTTAAACAATAAAGTGAGATGCTCATTTAAAAAATATGAAGTAGCCCTTATAAAGCAAAAGCTATAAACAAGATTGACGAATGAAGTTTAATTCTGATATTTGATTGAAGATATGTTCTATCTAGAGGATTAGAGACTAGAAAATCCAAAGAAAACAAGAAGAACGAAAAGTTAATTACCCTGAAAAGAAAAATCCCCTGAATACAATAATCATTCAGGGGACAACAATCAAACAAACATAAGGAGTACGTGAACTATATCACATTTTTTCATTTGTGATCACTTTCTCAAAAAATATTTTTTAAGAATTTTTATGAATTCTTATAAATCAACAAGTTAATAAAAATTAAAATTTAAAAAATTTTTATCGCATAGTTCAGTTTTACAAAATTCAATGAAAATTCCCCTGTTTTAAGCAAAATTTGCCTCAATTTTTCAGATTTAGATCTTTTAAGTATATTCTGATCTCAATTTATATATATGTTATTGATTTTTAATAATTATTTAGTACGCATTTTAGATGTCAGTTTACTTTAGTAGATACTGATGGTTAATTTAGTTGATACGGATTTTAAATTTGCTTTACATTTTTATGTGATTCACCTTGCACTTATTTTGAAAATTCAAAATTAACTCTTAGGTCTTTTGTTAAGTCAGTTATATTTGTATCTTACTTAAGGCAAATATAACTGAGTTATAGAATAAAATTAAAAAATTGAGGATAGAAAAGATAACAATTCATAAAGCTGATATTTATCTTATTTTCAAAAAATTTTCTCTTACTTTTTGAGCTATTTGAAGGTGAAGTAAATTGAAATTCCTGAAAAATTTTTGAAAAATAAATCAAAAAAAATTGACAACAGCTTTGTCTATTCTTATAATGCTTTCCGTTCGGTGATTAGCGCAGCCCGGTAGCGCATCTGGTTTGGGACCAGAGGGTCGTAGGTTCGAACCCTACATCACCGACCATCTAAACTTCTCTTTTTTATCCCCGTGAATTTTTTGGAAAAGTAAAAACATTTGATGTAATTTTTCTTTTCTGTTCTTATTGTTTGCTTTAGTTTTTACATAATTTTGTAGACCCGCATATATTCTTATTTCTTAATAAAAGAACATATGGCTTTATTACTCAACGTTAGATCATAAAAACATAATTTTGCAATTTTTTTGTCTTATGATGTACTCTACTTTCAACATAACTAGGTATATCTACTTTTACTAAATTCCTATGGCTAATTACATTCAAATTAAAACTTCTATTATAAGGTGGGCATGTAACCGCATAGGATCTTTATACTCTGAATTGTCTGCGTTTAAAGACTTTAAGCGACTATCTAATGAAAATGATGGTGCAGTATCTCTAACTTTAAAACAAGCTGAGAAATTAGCTAAAGTATTGAGATATCCTTTTGTTTTTTTGCTTTTAGATTCTCCTGTAACTGATATTGATAAACTTCCAATCGCAGATTTTAGATCTATTGAAGGAAAAGAAATTAACCCTAATATCAATTTGAAAGAACAGATAGAATACTGCCAGAATCAACAAGATTGGTTTAGTGACTACGTTAATACCTGCGATCTCGATGTTTTTAAATACAATGGAAAATTCTCTTTACATGACGATCCTCAAAAAGTAGGACTAAAGCTAAAAGAATTTTTAAAGATAACCTACAAGCTTAGCAAGAATGCCAATGATTATCTTAAGAGATTAAAAATCATCCTTGAAAATAACGGTATTTTAGTCTCTTCTAGCAAAGTACTAAAAAATACACAAAACAGATTAAGTTTGTCTGATTTTAGAGGATTTGCACTCTATGACGACAATGCTCCTTTGATATTCATTAACGGAAATGATTCTACATCGGCTCAAATCTTTACACTATGCCATGAGTTAGGTCATATTGTATTAGGTCAAAGTGGAGTATCTGATGTAGTAAAAAACAACTCAAAGAAAATAGAAAAATGGTGCAATGAGTTTGCTGCAAATATTCTTATGCCTAAAAATGATGTTATTGATACATTTGATCAATACATCAATATCAGTCAGTTCCTACAAGATGCAACAAAACTGTTTCATTTAAGCACCAATGCATTACTGCTAAGAATTTATAATCTAAATCTTATTGATAAAGATACCTTCGATAAAGAATGGGCAAAAGCAAAAGCTCTGTACAAAGATTATCTTAAAAGTTTGCAAGAATCTAATGGCAAATCTAGCGGTTACTACTATAAAACAGTAAATTCGAGACTCAGCCATCGTTTACTTCAATCTTTAATTTCGTCGACTTCAGTAGGAAAAACTACATTTAGAGATGCAGCCTGTCTGCTAGGTCTGAAATCTGTAAGCACTTTCGATAAACTTGTAAAAAATAGTTTACGAGCTAATTGATGAGTGATATGGTTCCTATTAAATATCTGTTTGATTCAAATGTGTTTATACACGCTTATAAATTGTATTATCAATTTCACTTTTGCCCTACTTTTTGGGATTTGCTACTTAAGTTAAATAAAGACTGTTATTTTAGTATTGATAAAGTGTATGATGAACTAACATTCGGTAGTGATGAACTTGCTCCATAGGCAAAAGATCACAAAAGTTGTTTGTTAAGTGCGATTCTAAATCTCTGCTTATTCTTCCACAAATTCAAAAGCTACTGAAAGAAGAAAAAGTTCCAGACAATAAGATTAGAGAATTTATAGAACTACCAGTTGCTGATGCATACCTAATTTCTTAGCAAAAACTCACAATTGCATTTTAGTTACTCACGAAGAGCCAGCAAATAAAATCAATGCAAAAAAGAAAGTCCACATTCCTGATGTGTGTAATGCAATGAGAGTTCAATTCACATCAATCTATGAAATCATGAGAAAAGAGAAGGATTATCACATGAATTTAACTCCAAATAAAGTAAGTTATTACAAGAATTCTGTTTATCTCCTCACATCTTTTTTCAACCTCCCAATTAGCAATTTACTTTAAAAACTCAAGATCAGCTTCATTTTCAGGATTTCATATTACCTTACTGATTGCTAAATCAGTTATACAGTTTAACTATAATGAGGTATAAATAATTAGTATTTTACATATACCTAAAGCGTCTATATACTTTCAATAAAGCTTAAGACATAGCAACCGAATGTTGGGCGGTTGTTTAGTTTAAGCCCCAATCAGTTTAATACTGTTTTGGATTTTTAAGATTTATCTTACCTTTGGTCCAGTGCCATTTGGCACTGGATTTTTTTATTTTGATTGTCTCAAATTTAGATGTAAGCTTTATTGTCTTATTAACTTTTTGACTTTCTTAAAAAGAGGAAGCTGCTATTGATAACTGTTTTATAGCTTCTTTAGTTTTAGCCTCATTTGGATCTTCATCAAAGACATATAAACCTACAGGGATCTCGTAAACTAGAGTAGTAATACCTAATAAGTTTGCCTTTTTATCAGCACCAAATCCATTTAGATTTACTGTAGCTAAAAACAAAGCATATGAGTCAGATGCTGACTGTAGCTTATACCCAAGATTTGATACAGTAGCTCCAAATGGAGCAATTCTTCTGTTAACAGAGTTCTCTACCCTGTCTAAAGGAGCTGACTTGAAGGCTTTAGCCAAATTTACATACACAAAACGACCTAACTTAAAATAGCCATAATTACCATCTATGCCTATTTGCGTAAAAGCAATGTAGTGACTTAATCTACTGATAATTCCCTCTTCCAGAGCTTTAGTATCCATGCAGGGAGCTGCAATAAAACCAAATTTTACAGAATTGCCAAAGGCTGCTTTTGTGAACTTGTAGTAGTTAGTATCCTGATTTAGAGTACAGTAGTTCTCAGGAAGATTTATCTTAAAAGTATTATTTAAAAAAGTAGTTTCTACAGACTCTGCTTTAAAACAGAGTAACAGCATGAAGGCTGCAATTAACTTTGATGCAATTAACTTTTTCATGACTTTTTATCCTTAGCTAATCTTATAGCTTTTGCTTTACATCTTTTGGGCAAATACAATTTAATAAAGTTAAAAACTGACGTAATTTTTGTTGAAGCTTAAGCTTATTTACTTTGCAATAACTTAGATTAGCAAAATCTTATTGCAGTCTTAAACATGTTGCTTTTTTCAAAATTAAAAAAGCTCTTAAAGCGTTGTAGCCTAAGAGCTTTGCAGAGCTTAAGAAAACTCTTTTACAAAATTGATTGTAACCGAAACTTACCTTTAATTTTTACTTACAGACTTTAAGTTATTAAAGTAGGTTGGGAAGGTCTTATTGATACACTCAGGATCATTGATAACAATGTCTCTGTCAAAAGCTATTAGTGACATACACATTGCCATACGGTGATCATTGTAGGTATCAAAGGTTGGGGTTACATCATTGCGTGTTGAAGCATCAATGCTGATATAGTCCTCACCAGATTCTACCTTAACACCTAACTTTGACATTTCCTTGACCATAGCTTCAATTCTGTCAGTCTCTTTAACTCTCCAGCTGGCAATATTTCTGATAGTTATAGGACCGTCTGTATATAAGGCTAATGGCACTAAAGTCATGGCAGCATCAGGCATTGCATTCATATCAATATCAATACCGTGAAGCTTTGACTTCTTGATAATTACAGAGCTTTCTGTTTTCTTAATCTTAGCACCCATTTGAGCTAATACATCCAAAAACTTAATATCGCCCTGTACAGAATCCTCAGGTAAACCGTAGAGTTCTAACTCACCGCCAATGGCTGCAGCTGCTGCAAAGTAAGTAGCACCAGTTGCATCCCCCTCAATGAGGTAAGAGCCAGGTGAGGTATAACCTGTGCCTTCTACAGTAAACTCTGAATAACCGTTACGACTTACCACTGCGCCAAATTTTTCTATGAGTTTTACAGTCAGATCAACATAAGGTTTTGAAATTAAGTCGCCCTTAATCTTAATTTTTAGTCCGCCGCAGACAGGAGCTGCCATAAGCAGAGCTGTAATAAACTGACTTGAAGTCGAACCTGAAATAGTTACCTCATGAAACTTAGGTACAGCACCACGAATACGTACTGGTGGAAAACCATCATTGTTCAAGTATTCAATGTTAATACCTAATGAGCGTAAAGCCTCAGTTAATGGACCAATAGGTCTTTCCATCATGCGTGGTTCTCCTGTAAGCGTGAACACACCTGTTGATACAGCTAAAGCTGCACATAATGGACGCATTGCAGTACCTGCATTGCCTAAATACAGCTCTACAGAGTTCAGTCCTTCATTAAAGACACCGCCCATACCTGTTACATCAACAGAACTTACGTTAACCTTGAGCTTTACCTTTAAAGTCTGTAAAGCCTCAATCATACGAGAGGTATCATCAGACTTTAAAACATTTAATAACTTGGTATTACCTTTAGCTAAAGCTGAAATTAACAGAGCTCTGTTAGTAAGGCTCTTAGATCCAGGCAAAATAACCTTGCCTTCTACGGACTTTATCTTTTTTAAATTAAGGGCGTTTTTCAATTATTTCATTTCCTTTAAGATCTTATCTAGGACATTGAACAGTCTATCATTCTCTGAAGGCTTACCGATAGATATTCTTAGAATATCCTGTAACTTGTAACCTAGAAGAGGACGCACAATGATGCCTTGATGTAATAGCTTATCAGCAATTGCCTGAGCATCATAGCCCTTAAAATCAACTGCTACAAAGTTAGCCTTTGAAGGGATCATAAACAGGTTATGATCTTTGCAGAAAGCAGCATATCTTTCGCGCTCTTTTGAGTTGTTCTCAACTGTCTTCTTTAAGAATTCAGTATCATCTAAAGCTGCAACAGCAGCTGCAAGAGCTACGATATTTACGTTAAATGGAGCTCTTAAACGGTTTAATAAAGAGGTGATCTCTTTATTAGCTACCATGTAACCTACTCGCAGACCAGCAAGACCATAAGCTTTTGAGAAGGTACGAGATACAACTAAGTTTTCAAACTCTTCAGTCCATAAAGCGGTATCCTCAAAAGTATCATCTCCGCTGTTGAACTCGTTGTAAGCCTCATCAATAACAACTAATGTAGTCTTTGGAACCTTTTTAATAAATTCCTTCATAGACTTAGAGCTTATTGCTGTACCGATAGGATTTGAAGGATTAGCAAAAGCTACAATACGTGTATCCTTGTCAATAGCTTGAGCAATTGCATCTAAATCAGCATTGTAGTTTTTTAGAGGGATCACTTTAGCTTTAGCGCCGTTTACAGTAGTTTCCATTGGATAAACAACAAATGAGTACTCTGGGAAAACTACATTAACCTTATCATTTACAAAAGCTGCGAATAATAAGTTGATAAGCTCATTTGAGCCTGCGCCTAAAGTTAGCTTTTCAGGATCATAACCGAACTTATCATGTAACTTGTGCTTTAAGTAGTAACCGTTTGAATCTGGGTAAATATTACCCTGCTCTACACACTTTAAAGCAGCTTCTTTAGCTTTAGGTCCCATACCAAATGGGTTCTCATTAGAAGCTAACTTGATGACATTTTCTAAACCTAACTGGCGATGCACCTCTTCAATTGGCTTACCAGCTTGATATGGTTTGATTAAAGTAATTCCGCCGTTTGCAAGTTCACTATAATTTGTCATTTTTCATATCCTTAGTTTTCAATATCATCATTGTAGAGTCTTTTATAAAAAAGCTCAAACCCATGAGTTTTTTATAAAAAAACTCACCTAAAAGGTGAGCTTTTTGTATCAAAAATTCATCTAAGATCAAATTACAAAGCCTGATTAGAGCATCTCTTCTAATTCCTGCTGATGCTGTTTACGCTGAGCCTTCTGGCCATACATCAACTGATCAGCCGCTGCGATGAACTCATCTGGAGTTATGTATTTCTCTGAATACTGTACATGACCTATAGATAAAGAAATAGTCATATCATAGTGTCCTGAGTTATTACACTTGTTAAGCTCTTCTTCTAAAGTATTAATATAGTTCTGAGCAGTCTCTGTAGTAGATTCTTTTAAGACTACAGTAAACTCGTCACCTGCGTATCTGCAGATAAAGCAGTTCTTTTTAAATGCTGCCTTTTTAAGGCATGAAGCAACTGTTAGTAAAGCCTTATCGCCCTGATTATGGCCATAGGTGTCATTGATACCTTTAAAATCGTTAATATCAATAAAGATAAGACCTAGGTTTTGGTCTAGTTCATCAGTCTTTTCAAATAATCTGCCAAGATATCTCATGAGCTCTTTACGGTTGTTTAAACCTGTCAAGAAATCTACAGATACTGCTCTGTCCTGAGAGATTAACTGCATTACAAAGACCATGCAGACTAAAATTCCGAGCATGCATGGTAAGATAAAATACCAGCCTAACGGGATCAATATAAATGGACCACCTACAAAGACAATTCTTAAAAAGAGTGATGCTCTTCTTGAAACAATAGATCCTTCACAAAGATCTTTTAAGAACCTGTTAAGATCTTTGGCTGCTAACAGGAAAAAGCTTAACTTGACAATCGGGATAAATACTAAAAAGATCCAGTCAGAATCAGAAAAAGTCATACCATGATCGCGAGAGAACGCATAGATAATATGGGTTGCTTTATATACATAGATAAATGAAGTTAAGACAAAGGCAAAATAGATAAAGTGCCTTAATTTATCATTCATAAAGTGCGTGCCGTATGCATGAACTTTTAGCAGGACAAACAGGATAAAAGGTGTGGCATAAGACACATATCCAATGATGAAACCAACTGAGGCATAGACAATATCAAAGCCCATCTGATTGGAAAAGACTGTTTTTTCTTTAAAGAAATCTAAAAGCGCAAAGATACCTACTAATACTGCCTGCACCATTAAAAAAACAGAAAAATTAAAAGTAATTTTTGAATTTGAAGATACATCTAATGACTGATTTTTTAATATGGTACACAGAATAAAAATCGATGCGACTGCAAAATAGAACATCGAAGTTGAATTGATGCTAATAGTCCCCATTTACAGCTCCCTGATTCTTATTTTGCTTATCTAAGTACATAAGCTTATCTGCTTTTGCAATCAGCTCCTTAATATTCTTTGAATCTGGAGCTACAGGAACATAACCACAGCTTACAGACAAATCATACTGTTTATTTGAAAAGATAAGTCTTTCTTCTAGTTCATAGGTAATGTTCTGTATGATCCTTTTGACTTTGTTTTCATCAGAACCATTAACAACTAAGACGAACTCGTCACCACCCATTCTAGCAACAAAGGAATTAGTCTCACCGGCAATACTCTTTAAGGTCTTACCTACTAAAGAAATGGCCTCATCCCCTTCAATATGACCATAGGTATCATTAATATGTTTGAATTTATCAATATCAATAAAGACAATAAAAGCTGCTCCATGCTCACGTGAGACGAAGACATTATTGATGAACTTATTAAAGCTTACACGATTGTTAACACCTGAGAGTGCATCCTGAGAAATTAAAGTCTTAGAATGAGTCATGATGTTAAACATAAGAAAAGTGGTAATTGAGGTTGCAAAATCTATATAACCAAAGATTAGCTGCTGTAAGAACAGCACTGTGCACAGGATTAAATAGAAAAAGAAATGATTTCTTGCTACATACTTGATATCAAAATCAAGATTATAAACATAGGTTTTATAGCAAAGCCATGAACCAATGAGGATATAGAAGTTGATGATGAAATATAAACTGATACCAGTAGCAGTTGAGATTAAAGAAACATCAGTAGCACTAAAGGCGCTGATATTAAAGAACACTAATAAAGATGCTTCAAAGATGGCTGGTACTACATAAGCCCAATCTGATTTTAAGTCGTTTCTCTGATACTTTTCTTTTAATTCATTTAAAACAAGGTAGAACACTGAGACTATAGACAGCAGTAAGGATAACTGCCACATTAAAGTTAACAAATATGAATTTAAAAAGAGTGAATCACGGTAGCTAGATACTGTTACAGCAATATCAGTTGCCTGTGTCACAAACACAGTCAAAATAGAAATGACATGAATATTGGCAAATCTTTTTTCTGTTTTCATAACAGAATAAAGCATTGGTAACAAAATCATGGAATTAAAAATAACTAACCAGATTTTGCCTAAAATAACGTCCAAAACACACCTATTATTGTTCTTGTTATGCTGTACTAAAAACTTTCAAAAAAAATTCTCTCAGAAAGCAAAAAGCTTCTGATGCAATAAATATAAATAAGTATTCTGCTATATTTTTCTGATAATAATTAGCTGTATTGTTTATTAGTTATTGTGTAAATAACTTTTTTACAGTTTCTTATAATTTCTTTTCTTGTAGAAAAGCTAAAACGTGATAATAAAATCTTGAATAATTCTAAGGCTATTGAGCTCTTATTGGCAATGAAAAACGAAAATGAAATAGATCTTTTTGCTTGATCTGTGATGATAATAGACAAATCTGCCAGTTGCCTGGCAGATAGGATATAGCTTAGCTCTTATGCACGAACTTCTTTGCTGTCAGCATCAAAGTCATGATCAAGGCCCTGGATCTGAGGTTTGCCCTCTTTCCAGTATGGAGAGAGTTTACGTAAGGTACTGATGATGCCTGGTAATACCTCAATTGTCTTATCAATTTCAGCTTCTGTGGTGAATCTTGATAAAGAGAAACGGATGGTACCGTGAGCTGCTGAGAATGGAACATTCATAGCTCTCATCACATGGCTAGGCTCTAGCGATTCTGATGAACAGGCTGAACCTGAGGATGCTGCAATACCATACTCATTTAACATCAATAGAATTGCCTCACCTTCTACGAACTTGAAAGCTACGTTTAAGGTATTGTCAGTTCTTCTTGACTCATCACCGGTTACAAAGCAGTCTGGAATTGCCTTTAAGATACCCCGCTCTAGTTTATCTCTTAGAGCTTTTACTCTTGAAGATACAACTGACAGGTTCTTTTTAGCTAATTCACATGCTACACCTAAACCTACGATATATGGCACGTTCTCAGTACCTGCTCTTCTACCGCGCTCCTGATGACCGCCCTTCATGAATGGGATAAATCTGGTACCACGTCTTACATATAAAACACCGATACCCTTTGGAGCATGGATCTTATGACCTGAGAATGAGAGCATATTGATCTTGGTATCTTTTAAAGAAATAGGCACTTTTGCTACAGCCTGAACTGCATCGGTGTGGAACATTACACCATGCTTGTAAGCAATCTCTGCTAGCTCTGGAACTGGGTAAATGTTACCAGTCTCGTTATTAGCCCACATAACTGATGCTAGTGCTGTATTTGGAGTTAATAAGTTTTCAAACTCTTTTAAATCAAGATCACCATGGTTTGAAACTTTTAAATATTTGATGGTAGCACCATGTGAGGATAAGAAATCACAAGTCTGCATGATAGCAGGATGCTCAACTGGAGTTGTTACAATCTCAGTCTTACCCTTTTGTGACCATAAAGCTGACCATAAAGCGGTATTGTCTGACTCGGTTGCACATGAGGTAAAGATAATCTCATCAGGATGCTCAGCACCTAGAAAATCAGCTACCTGCTCACGAGCTTTTGCAATTGCCTTTTCTACAGGAACACCATAACCATGCTGTGATGAGGCGTTACCAAAATATACGCTCAAATATGGCTGCATTGCCTCTACCACTTGAGGATCAATCTGAGTGGTAGCGTTATTGTCTAGGTAAATACCACCTAAACCTGCGCCTAAATTCATATTATCCATTTTTGTCTCTATTTAATAAATTCTGTTGACTAAACAGTCTGCAATCTTAATCAGTTCTCCATTGCAGACTAAAACTCATGTTTACTGCAAACAAGCTTTTAAATTAAAGCTTGATTATCTTGTAGTAACGCTAATCTGACGACCGGTGCCATCAGTTAATTTCTGCTTGATAAAGCCTAAGGTCATGTCTTTCATCATGCCTGAAGCTACAGGACCTGACAGTTTTACAATCACGTCAGCACCAGAGATTGCATCTAGCTCTACTGATGAACCTTCACCTAAACCTTGAGAAATCTCTTCTAAGATCTTCTTTACATCATCATAGATAGGAGATGACTTGGTCTTCTCATCAATAGCAGCATTTACAGCAGCGCTTGCTGCACTTGCACTTGTGGTATTTGAAGATGCAGTAGTTGAACTGATTGAGCTAAAACCTGTTGCAGGAGCTGTAGAGGTTGTAATAGTAATTGAGGGAATAGGAGTTGGTGCATGACCTGGTCTTGGTACACCACATTTTTCAAGATCAACCCAAACCTCGTCGATGATCTCTTCAATTCTCATCTTGCAACTGCCGCAACCACCACCAGCTTTAGTGTAGTTGGTAACTTCTTCAACTGTAGTTAAATGATTTTCCCATACAGCCTTTTTAATCTTGTTGATACCCACTCCGAAACAGTGACAGATTAACTCACCATCATCATGTGAGTGCTCATATGACTGTCCATGGTAATTAGCAATGGCAGCGTCTAATGCTTCACGGCCCATCACAGAGCAGTGCATCTTTTCAGGAGGAAGACCGCCTAAGTAATCTACAATTTCCTGATTGGTGATCTTTTCAGCTTCTTTTAGAGTTTTACCCTTTAACATTTCGGTTAAAGCTGATGATGAAGCAATCGCACTGCCACAACCGTAGGTCTGGAATGCTGCATCCTCAATAACTTCAGTTGCAGGATCAATTTTTAACATTAAACGCAGAGCATCACCACAAATGATTGAGCCTACATCACCAACACCATTTGCGTCTTCAATCACACGTGCATTACGTGGATGAAGGAAATGATCTTTAACTTTATCTGAATAATCCCACATTTTGTGTTCCTTCTAATTGCTAGTGGTACTAATAAAAAACTTGTTCTAAAAAGTAACGTTATCTGTAAATTTCAAAATCTGAAAATTAACAATGCAACAAAGTAGCTTCCTGATAACTAATGCTAACTTTCTCTGTTATGGCGCTAAAGTTGTGTCGCTAAAAAGAGACTTCACTTAAGATTTATCTTTTTTATTATCCTCAACTTTTTGCTCCACAGTTTTCAGATCCATAGGAGCTCTTGACGAGAATTCTTTTTTCAAAACTAACTGTACTTTAGTTTTGCCATAATTCTGCTCTAAATTAAGTGCAAAATTATTTAACTTTTCAATACTATCAAAAGAAGCTATCGCCATATATGTATAGTCAGCTCCAAGTCTGTATAAAGAGCTGACACAAAGAGTCTTTTTCATATAAGACACAAAGTCTGCTTCTTTTACTATATTTACACAAACATATAAAACAGCTTCAACAGTAAGTGCAAAGGTACCAGGATTTATTGAAACAGTATAAGCTTCAATTACATGATTTTCTTCTAAATGTCTTAATCTTGCAGCTACAGCAGGAGCGCTCATAGAGACTTTAGCACCTAAATCTCGTAAGGATAAGCGACTGTCATCTCTTAGTGCACACAAAAGCAGTAAATCTGCAGTATCAAGACTAATCATGAATGATCTCCACTACCTCAAAGCCAGCATCAATAATAGCATCCTTAATGGCGTTATCTTCAACACCGTCTTTTAAAGTTAAAGTAGCTTTTTTCAGCTCAAGTGAAACTTCAACCTCACCTTTTGAAGAGAATGGAGTTAAAGCTTTTTGTACGCTTTTTACGCAGTGTTGACACTGCATACCGTTAATTTTAACTGTAGTCATCTTCTTATTACCTGTTAAAGTATTCTCATCCTTTATATCAGATACTTCATTATTCTTTAAAACTTTCATTAAGCTCAGTCTTAGTGCATTTAAAACCACACAAACAGAGCTTATTCCCATAAGAGCTGAGCATAACATTGGGTTTAGCTTTACTCCTAAACTCTCATAGAAAAGACCTGCTGCAACTGGGATAGTTAATACGTTATAGATTAAAGCCCAGAATAAATTCTCTTTAATGTTAAGCATAGTCTTAAATGAAATTAAGTAAGCATTAAAGACATCTGTGATCTTTTCATGCAACAATATCACATCACAGGCAGTCACTGCGATATCAGCTGTACCTTTAAGACCAATACCTACATCAGCCTGAGATAAAGAGATACTGTCATTTACACCATCACCTGCCATTGCGACCTTGCGGTCTGTACTCTGCAGATTCTTAATAAAGGTAGCTTTCTGTTCAGGTGTAAGCTCTGAAGCATATGAATCAAGTTTAATGCTCTTTGCCACATCACGGGCAGGACCATCACTGTCACCTGTTAGCATCAAAGTCTCTTTACCATATGCTCTTAAAGACTTAACCAGATCTTTAGCATCTTTCTTTAAGGTATCTTTTACAGTGATGTAAGCTACTATATCTTTACCTTTTAATAAAGTTAAAACTAAAGCTCCGCTGTAGGCCATAGTCTTTTTTAACTGTACACCAAAGGCACTGTCAGAAACACCTAGTCTCTTTAGCATTCTGTCATTACCAAAGGAGAAAATACTGTTATCAATAGTACCTTTTACTCCCTCCCCTTTTACATAAGCATAATCTGAAAGCTCATGAGCTTTTGCTTCAGGGAAGCTTGATACTATGGAACGAGCTATAGGATGTGAACTCTTTTTCTCAAGAGAAATAAGCACGCTCTGTAAAAATTGATCTGAAAGTGACTTATCAATCTTTTCAACAGAGCTTACAGACATTCTGCCGTAAGTTAAGGTGCCAGTCTTATCAAAGGCAAAGACTTTTACTCGGCTTAATTCTTCTAGAGCTTCTGGATTTTTAAAGATGATACCTTCTTTGGCGGCACGGCCGGTACCAGCTACAACTGCTACAGGAGTTGCAAGCCCCAAAGCACATGGACAGGATACTACCAGCACACTGATTGCAAACTGCAATGACAGTGATAAGGAAGAACCTTGGACAAAGTACCATAAGACAAAGGTAATCAGAGCTAAAGTTAAAATAAATGGAACAAAGTATGAAGCTACCACGTCGGCAATTCTTGCAACCGGAACTTTAGTAGCAGCAGTTTTTTCAACTAACTTTATGATCTTGCCTAAAGTGGTATCTTCACCTGTGGTGGTAACCTTTATTTCAAGATAACCGTCAGTTAAAACACTTGATGCTTTAACCTCATCTCCACTTATCTTTTTAATCTCACGGCTCTCACCTGTAAGTGAACTTTCATCGATAAAGCCTTCACCACTTACTACCACCCCGTCAATACCTAATCTTTGTCCCTGCTTTATTACTAAAACCTCACCCTTTTTAACATCCTGCAGGGCAACTGTTTTTTGAGTACCATCCTCAGCTTTAATTACAGCAGACTCTGGAATTAAGCTGTATAAAGCATTGATAGCATCAGTAGTTTTTACTTTAGCTTTCTTTTCAATATATTTACCGATTGAAACGAAGCATAAGATACCGGCAGCACCTTCAAAATAGACTGCTTTATCATCTATTAACACCGCACAGGTATCTGTAAACTCGATAGTTGACAGTACAAAAACAGAATAGATAAAAGAAGCAATCGCACCTAAGGATACTAAAGTATCCATATTAGTAGAAAGATGCTTTAATCCTTTAAAGGCATTTATAAAGTACTTTTTCTCAAGTACCATGACAAAGAAGGTAAGAACCCCCTGCACTGCTGCATTGATAAAACTGTTATGAATAATTTCAAAACCGGTCATATGGCCCATAGAAATGAGCATGATTATAAAGGTGGCAATAATAGCTAGAATTAGATTTATAAAATCATGATCTCTTTCTTGGCTGCCTTTTTCCATAGCTTTAATTGAAGCTATGGTTGAATCCATAACTTTAGCGCCGTAACCTGCCTCTGTTACAGCATTGATTACATCTTCATCTTTAAGGTTATCTTTAAAAGTAACAGTAAGGATGTTCTGCATTAAATTAACATCAGCGTTTTCTACGCCTTTTGCTTTCATGGCTGCTTTTTGAACTCTAGTAGCACAAGCTGCGCAGGACATTCCCATTACTTGGTATGTTTTGATCATGATAGTTTCCTTATTTAAACTTTCGATATATTACAGCATTAGGAGCTTTTTTAGGTGTTATTGAGAATAATTTTTGTCCACAATTATAGATTTATTTCTGTTATATAAGATTTTAGATATCATCTCAAAAAAAACCTAAGATCGTATTCTGTAAACAGCAGATCTTAGGTTTTACTTTGAATTTATCTAGGTTTATGGCTATTTAAAGCTCAAAGTTCTCATAGCATTTAAAACAGCAATGATAAGTACGCCTACATCACCAAAGATTGCCATCCAGATATTTGCAAAACCTAAGGCGCCCAGAATCAGGATTAAAAACTTTATTCCCATCACCATATACATATTAGAGATAGCTAAGCTGCAGGTTCTTCTAGCTAAATTAATGGTCTTAGGAATAGTATTAAGATCATCATGCATAATAACCACGTCGGCAGCTTCTACAGCACAAGCTGATCCGATATCCCCCATCGCAATACCTACATCAGCACATGAGAGCACTGGAGCATCATTTAAACCATCACCTGTAAAGGCAGCAGGAGTATTCTCCTCTTTGAACTTGTTAAAGTTATCCAATTTATCCTGAGGTGTTTGCTCATAGAAAACTTTATCTAAGTGAAGCTCATTTGCAATATTCTCAGCAACTGCTTTTCTGTCACCTGTAATTAAACAGGTCTTAATGCCAAGTTTAGATAAAGCGCTCATCATAGATTTAGCTTCACTCTTTAACTCATCGAATAACTCGATAATACCTAAGAGTTTGTCATCAGAACTTACATAGATTGCGGTTCTGCCGTTCTTATTTACAGGAACTTCACCTTTTACATATTCTTTTACTAAGTCTGCTTTTCCTACAGCAATCTTGCGTCCATCAACAACTCCTGTAATACCAAGACCTGCGCGCTCTTCTATTTCTGTAACTTCAACATCTTCGACTTGAAGCTCATTTGCATGATTTACTACAGATAAAGCTACAGGATGAGTTGATTTTTGCTCCAGAGCTTTTGCATAGGTAAAGATTGTCTTTTCATCGGCATTAGAAAACTTTTCAACATTTACTACCCTAAACTTGCCGTAAGTTAAGGTACCTGTTTTATCAAAGGCAATGGCCTTTAACTTTGATAAAGTCTCCAAATGGATAGTGCCTTTTACAATTACACCAATCTTACTGATAGCTCCCATACCGCCAAAGAAAGACAGAGGCACAGAGAGAACCAGTGCACATGGGCAGGATACAACTAAGAATACCAGAGCTCTTTCAATCCAGTCAGAAAAACTTGCACTAGGAACTACTACAGGTACCAAAGCTAAAAGACAGGCTGAAACTACCACAATAGGTGTATACCAGACAGCAAATCGTCTTATGAGGTTCTCAGGACGTGACTTATTAGCTGAAGCATCTTCAATTAAGTTTAACAGACGTGTAATTGAAGAGTTTTTATGTAAGGTATTTACCTTTAAGGTAATTACTTTACCTTGATTGATACAGCCTGATGGAACAGATTCACCTTTTTTATACAAACGTGGCTCTGACTCACCTGTAAGAGCTGAGGTATCAATAGCAGCGCTATCTTCAATTAAATTACCATCAATAGCTACAGATTCACCTGCTAAAACTCTAATGAGATCTCCTATCTTTACCTGTCTTGGTTTGACGATAGTTTCAGTACCATCTGCATTAACAAGTCTTACTTTTGATGGCTTTAGTTTTACAAGATTGGAGATCTCGGTATGAGCTCTACCAGAGGCATATTCTTCAAAAATCTCACCTATCTTATAAAAGACCATCACCGCTAAAGCTTCTGGAAGATCCTGCAAAGCAAAGGCTCCAAATGTTGCAATCATCATTAAGAACTGCTCTGACATACGATGTTGCTTAAATAAAGTCTTAAAAGCTGCTATGATAATATCAGTTGCAATTAAAAGATATGCAATTACAGCTATAGCAACCTGTACTTCAAAAGGAATTGAAGCTATTGAAGAGTATTTTACAAATACCAGGTAGAGCATACATACAGTTGCAATACCTAAAAATACTTTTTCATATTTCTCATAGAGTTCTTTCATAGAGTTTTCCTTCTTACTTGAACTTTACCTTAACGAAATTTTTATCTTTTTTCAAATTAGTGATTAACTTTTCTATAGTTTATTATTCTATATTTGAGCAATTGTGCAACTATTAACTTCTAAAAAAACGCAGTTTCCTGCGTTTTCTTTAAAAGTTAATCACGTAGCGAAATGTTAATACCATCTTCAAAGCCGTTAGCTACTGACTGAGCCTGTTCTACAACTGCATCTTCATCAGCATCATCATTTACATCTAATACTAATGAGCCCATAGAGAAATTTAAATTTGCATCATTAAAAGCATCTTTTAATAAGCCTTCTAATTTAGATGCACAATGTGGACAATCAAGACCAGAAATATCGCAACGAACTTTCATAATATTCTTCCTAAGTAATGAAATACTAAATATAACTTCTGATTTAATTATACGACAGTTGCGCACATATTCAACTATTATTTTAAATTTCTTATAAAAAGCTCTCAAGACTTTTATCTTATTGATCTTCAGATCTTTTAAATGATGCTTACGAGAAAAAAAGCTATAAGCATTATGTTAGATTTTGATTACTTTAGCTTCATTGCTACTTTATCTTCTTTACAGAGATAAAACAGTTCTTTCCTGCAAAGGCAATTCCATAGGCGTAGATACTTTGTGTCATACTGTTTTGTAAGAAAAGCTCTGCATAGTGCTTATCTTCTATTTGAGATATTGCATTCTCGCTTAATTGAATTAAATCAGAGCCTACAGGAGCTGCTTTTATCTCGATAATGACAGCTTTTTCTGAGAATTCACTTTTAAAGGTAATATCAGCATAGCCATCACCTGACTCATAGTTAGAGTGGTATTCTGATAAGAAATCTTTAGAGCAGTTAGTAAAGACACCGTTTAAGAATCCGTGGTAGTAGTTCTCGTGAGGTGCCTTGGTAGCTGTATCTCTTATTGATACGAATTTCTTTAGATAAGTACGTAGCTGAGTTTGTACAAATTCACTATCACCTGTAAACAGGGCATTAGCTATTTTGTCTGCAAGATTATCTTTCTTTAAGAAACTGTCAAATCTCTTTTGAATATCTTCTTTAAAACATTTTTGAATTTCTAGATTAGGTATCCTCACATAGACTTCTTTGTTAGAGGAATTATCTTTAGATAGTTCGTCTTTCTTAGTCTTTTCCCAATCTAAAGTTAAATATCCTGTATGCAGTAGTAATGACCAGAAATCATTAGGATCATGCTCTGATAAACAGTCATAGTTCATAGATTCATTTAGGACAAAACTAATTGAATTACCATCAACTAAGTCCTGCATCTTTTGATTGTCACTGTCTGTTAGGAATCCTAGATATTCATATACAGCAGGACTTGAGGTTGAATTTGCCCAGTAGTTTTCTGCTTCTATTTCTGATAATAGTCCTTGCTGTTTAAAATTAAAGTTGTCTTCTACGAAATTTAAAACATCCCATGGACAGAACATCTCTTTGTCATAGAACTTATAACCGTCATAGTTGTTCCTAACAACCTCTGAGAAATCTTCCATCTCATAATCTTTTAAAAGTTTTAGAGTTTCTTCTTTGGTAAAACCAATCATTCCTGTGTAATTATCTATTTTATTGGTGACTGTATTTACCTTTAGGTTATTAACACCTGTAAAGATACTGTTCTTAGCTACCTTTAAACATCCTGTTAAGATGACTTTTTTTACAACTGGTTTGTTCGTTTCAGGATCTTTTTGTGAGTCCTTTAAGAAACCTAGAAAAGATGTCATTAAAGTTACCATATCTTTATGGTAGCCATAAGACTGCGCTTTTGCTAAAGGCACATCATACTCATCAATTAAAACATAAACCTGTTTGTTAAAGTGTTTATAAAGCATTAAAGACAAAGACGAGATAGCTCTAGTTGTATAATACTTAGATTCAGCTGAATTTTTTATTAAAAATGATTTGCTTGATATTTTTGAGTAAGTATCTTTATCATCAGTGTTTAGAGCAGGACTATCATTTAAGAAATCATATTCATTAGCTTTATCTGCAACAATTCCTGCTAATTTAAAATAGGCACTTTCAAAGTCATCTCCACAAACATCCTTTAAGGTAATTGAGATAACGGGACACTGTCCCATGTACTTGTCACAGAACTCTTGATCTTCTAAGATTTTTGTTCCTTTAAAGTAGTTTAGGTGCTTAGTAATATTTCCTGGCTCTTTACCACTAATCTGTAAGAAAGATTCAAACATATTCATGAGCAAAGTTTTGCCAAAACGTCTTGGTCTTGTAAAGAGCAGTACGTTTGAGCCTTTAACTTTAGACTTATCATCTGCTGTAGTGATATCTGCAAACACTTCTTTTAAGTAAGGTGTCTTATCAACATAGTAGCAGCTACTTGTGATTAGCTCTGCAAAGTTATCAACACTTGTTGGTAATGGTAAGAATTGTTTGTTGCTCATTAGTAGATCCTGATTTATAAAAGGTCTTTTCTTATATAAAGTATAACGTATTAGTTTTTCTAAATAAGGTATTAAGTGACAAAAATTGCCATAAATAAAAAAAGCGCTAAGTTTTTTAAGGCTTAGCGCTTGTCTTTTTTAGAGATTATCTTTTCTTTTTAAATCGTCTTAATTAGATTGTCTTTGAAGCAATCTTTAAAGCTGTCTGTGGCTTTGAATCAGGTCTGAACAGCATGTATAAGAATGCAGCTAGAACGATGAAAGCAGCAACAGTAAATACGCTGAATGGAACTAAACCAGTAATCAAACCACCGATCTGGAAGATTACTAATGCTAAGCAGTATGCCCAAACAGTCATATAAGTGATTGCAAAGATCCACCACTTGGTTGAACCTAACTGTCTCTTCATAGCACCTAATGCAGCAGCACATGGAGTTGACCACAGGTTGAAGCTTAAGAAACTTAAACCAACTAAGCTCATTAACATTGGGCTTGGAGTTAATCCTGAAACCTGTGAGAAGTAGTTAGTTAAAGCAGCAGTTAAATCTGACTCACCACCTTCGAACTCACCATCTAAGCCAAGAACAACAGCTAAGGTACCTACAACATTCTCTTTAGCTAGTAAGCCGTTGAATACAGCAACTGTAGCCTGCCATGAACCGAAACCTACTGGTACAAATAAGAAACAGATTGCTCCACCGATAGCAGCTAAGATTGAGTCGTCTACGTTTTCAACCATACCAAAGCCGTCAGTGAAACCGAAGTTTGCTAAGAACCATACAACTACTACAACGGTGAAGATGATTGTACCAGCCTTTACTACGAATGCTCTGCAACGCTCGTAAACGGCCTTTAAGATATTACCGATGGTTGGCATGTGGTAATCAGGAATTTCCATAACGAATGGAGAAACCTCTTCTTTGAATGCACTGTTCTTCTTTAAGATGATACCAGTGCAAACAATTGAGAAGATTGAGATTGCATATACGAATGGAGCAAACCACCAAGCACCATCAAAGCATGAAGCAAAGATCATAGTCATGATAGGTAACTTTGCTGAACATGGGATGAAGGTAGTAGTGATCAGACCAATACGTCTTTCATTGATGTTATCAATGGTCTTGTTAGCCATCAAAGCTGGAACACCACAACCTGTTGCGATAACCATTGGAATAAAGTTACGACCTGATAGACCGAAGTGACGGAAGATTCTGTCTAAAACGAATGCTACACGGGTCATGTAACCTGACTGCTCTAGGAATGACAAGAACAGGAATAAGAATGCAATCTGTGGTAAGAAGCCTAAAACAGCACCAACACCACCTACAACACCGTCAACTGCTAATGACTGTAACCACTCAGGAGCACCTGCGCTCTCGCATAATGCAGTAACAGCATCGGTTACGTAACCGCCGAACAGGTTATCGTTAACCCAGTCAGTGATAGTTGCAAACTCTGTTTCACCATCATCGTTAGTAAATGGAATTAACTCTAGATATGAGGTGAAGTACATAGCTCCGAAGTAAACTAAACTTACAACGATTAAGAAGATAGGTAGAGCTAAGATCTTGTTTAGAACTAACTTATCAATTGCAGCGGTAATTGCTGAAGCTGATTTAACTTCTTTCTTGCAGCTGTTTAAGATCTCTTCGATTACCTGGTAACGGCGCTTAGGGAAGTAAGCCTGAGCATCTGTATTGTAAGCCTGCTCAATTTCAGCAGAACCACGAGCCACCTCAGATAAAACGTCCTGCTTATCTTTGTAATCTTCTAAATAAATCTCGTCGCTCTGTAATAAAGCAGTAGCAATAAAGGTACGTGCACCTTCATTTAAAGATGAATCTAACTTTGAAGCTACATTGTTAACTGCAACATTTGAAACATCTTCAAAGAAAGACTTAACTTTAGGAGCTTCTGCGCTCTCTAGAGCCTGAATTAACTTATCAATACCCTGTTTGTTTGATGCTGAAATATCAACAACTTTTACGCCTAACTTTTCAGACAGCTTCTCAACATCGATGGTGATACCGGTTTTCTTTACGATATCCATCATGTTTAAAGCTACGATCATAGGCTTGTTGAATGCTGCAACTTCTAAAGTTAATGACAGTGATCTGTCTAAGTGTGAAGCATCAACGATGTTTAGAATTACATCATAGTCATCTGATAATAAGAAATTACGTGAAACGATTTCTTCAGGTGAATATGGTGATAATGAGTAAAGACCTGGAAGATCAACGATATCCCAGTCTTTTGATGAAACTTTACCGATAACTTTATCAACAGTTACGCCAGGCCAGTTACCTACGTACTGATTTGAACCTGTTAGAACGTTAAATAAGGTTGTCTTGCCGCAGTTCTGATTACCAATTAAGGCAAATGTTTTCTTAGACATTACATAACCTCCACTAATGCGGCATCGCTCTTGCGTAAGGTAAGAGAATAACCTCTTACGTTAAGCTCAATTGGATCACCTAAAGGAGCGCTTCTAACAAAAGTTACCTTGGTATTTGGGGTGATACCCATATCAAGCAGTCTTCTTCGTAAAGATGAGCCTTCACCGTGAACTTTTACAACTTCAACAGTCTGACCCACTTTGATGTTATCTAGTGTGGACATATTCTTCACTATTATGTAGTTAAAGGTTTATAAATTTTTCTCGCTAACCGTAATACTTAGCTAACATCTATTAGCTTTAAGTAATCGGAATTATCAATGATTAAAATTGGTTACTGTTGAATTATTCAAATTGCATACAACTAAACCAAGTTATCATTATTTAACGTTCGTAACTATATGCTAACTATCATTAAAATTCAACAGGAATTTTGTAAAAAACAAAATTTGTTCTGCATCACATTTTTTTGGTGCATGTGTGAATAAAAAATTCGATCACTTATAATGGACGAAATTTTCGAAACGTTATTTTGCAACTATTATTTGAGTAACTATTTATACAGTTTTCTATACAGTCTTCTAAACTACTTTGTTTTCAATCTGTTAATTGAAGCTGTTTAAACCGCTACTACAAATAACAGCTGCAGATAACCTTACTTATATATAACAACATATATACTGGAGCTCATTATGATCCACGCTGTTGATCCACATGGAAGTTTCTTTAAATTCTTCAACAGGATCCCTTTCATCATGCAGATTGTTCTAGGTATGATTTTAGGTATCATCCTGGCTTACTTAATTCCACAGGGACAAAGCTTTATCACCATGTTAGGTGATCTCTTTGTATCAGGCTTAAAGGCAATTGCACCTTTACTGGTTTTTGTGCTGGTTTCTGCATCTATTGCCCGTCACAAGCAAGGCGCTGATGCTAAATTAAAGCCAATCTTAGTGCTTTATGTTTTAGCTATGGCTTTATCTGCTGCTACTGCTTTAATCATGACAAGAATTTTCCCTAGCACCTTCTCTGTATTAGCATCTCAAGCTGTAGCTGATGCTCCTCAGGATGTATCAACTGTGTTAGTAGGATGCATTAAGAAAGCTGTAGATAATCCTGTTAATGCTTTAATCTCAGGTAACTATCTGGCAATCTTATTATGGGGTATCCTATTTGGTATTCTCTTCCGTAAAGCAAATGATGCAACTAAAGCTGTTCTTTCAGACTTTGCTTCAATTGTAAGTGGTGTTGTAAGAATCGTAATCAGATTCGCTCCATTAGGTGTTTTAGGCTTAGTTTACTCATCATGCACCCAAGAAGGTGGTTTTTCAAACTTATTAAGCTATGTTCATGTAGTTGGAGTGTTAGTTGCAACCATGTTAATCATTGCTCTTGTAATTAACCCTCTATTAGTATTCTTAACCACCTTTAAGAATCCTTACCCTCTTGTTATCACCTCAATCTTACATTCAGGTATTACAGCATTCTTCACAAGATCATCTGCTGCTAACATTCCCGTAAACATCGCTTTATGTGAAAGATTAGGTGTACCACGTGAGTCATACTCAATTTCAATTCCATTAGGCTGCACCATCAATATGTCTGGTGCTGCAGTTACCATCGTTGTTATGACAATGGCTGCTGTTAATACCTTAGGTATTGAAGTTAACTTTGGTACTTCATTCTTAATGTGTGTTGCTGCCGTAGTTTGTGCTTGTGGTACTTCAGGTATCGCCGGTGGCTCTTTGATGCTAATTCCATTAGCATGCTCAATCTTTGGTATTTCAAATGATATTGCAATGCAGGTTGTAGGTATTGGCTTTATTATCGGTGTAATTCAGGATTCAACTGAGACTGCGCTAAACAGCTCATCTGATGTTGTATTCACAGCTGCTGCCAATAAGATCACAGCAGTGCCTAAAGACTAGATAAAAGGAATTATTCTTTACATAAAAAAAGTCCGCTGTGCGGACTTTTTTTGTTAAAGAACAGTATCTAAAAAATAATCAGTCATCCTTTTCGCTCAGATCATTAAGAGCCACTAAAAATTCCTGATTTCATTTCTTTTCAATGAAGTTTCTTACCGCTTCATGCATATGTACTATCTTTTCATAATATCTCTGCTGATATCCTCTTGCATTAGACAGTTTACTAATACAACTATCGATTGCTTCATATATTTCATTAAGATACTCAAGATTCATGTGGTTAGAATCATTTGGAGTCAGAAAATCCGGATCTTTTGCTCTGTATTTTAAAGACACTAGAATCTGAGTCCATCTTTTACATGAAAAGAAAAGCTGTTTTAACTATCTCTGTTCAGAGTTTTCATTAAACAGAGTCATTGCAGAGCCGTCTTTCATTACTTTAAAACCAGACTTTTCATAGAAAGGACAGTTGCTCTTATCCTCAGGCATTACATCAATATACAGATAGTCCTTGTACTTTTCCTTAATCATACTGATTAACCCTGATGCAATATGGTGTCCCTGATATTCAGAATCAACTAAAACATAATGAATAAAAGCCACCAATTCACTGTCATCAAGAGCCCTTGCAAGACCTACAAGTTTATCTCCATCCCATGCTGTTACCACAGTCTGAGAATTTAACAGAGCCTTATGCAGTCTTTCAGGAAAGTTTGCTGAATACCAGTTAATGGATTTGAATAAACGGTATGTATCTTCCTTTGAGAATTTCTTTTCAAATGTGTAGGTGATTTCCATATTGTTATCTCTCTGGTATGTTTAACACTGTTCAACATGACGCTCTGCAAAATTCAGGTTCAGTTCTGAAGAATACCCTGAGTTTTACATTTTTTGCTCACTTCAGACATTAGAATTGCAGCATTTTATAAGTTCAGATCCAAACTGAATTTAGAAACCTGATTTGAAATCCTTATCGTCATCTTTGAAAGACCGTCTTTTAAATCCAGAGTCTGTACAGACACAGACTATTTTCCTGTATTTGAGAGCACGTTTTCTCTTAAATTTTTTCTTTTCTGTACCCTGCTGCAAAAAAAAAAGATCTTCTCTTTTTTTTGAGAAGATCTTCTGATAAAAACAGTTCTTCAGATGAAATATAGAATTTAATCTTTAAAGACTATTTGAGCTTAAGCTCCTTTAGAACATAGTCTTTTAAGGTGTTATAGTCAGCAGGCAGCTCAACAGCCTTTGAGTCAAGTTTAGCCTTCTCCTCTAAAGCCTTAGGCAGAGGTAAATCAATACCTAAAATTCTATCTACATCAGCTTTGAACTTGGCAGGATGTGCTGTTCCCAGGAAGATACCAGTCTCACCATCTTTGAGATTGTTCTCTAAGGTCTGATAGGCAATAGCAGCGTGTGGCTCTAAAATATAGCCTGTCTTTTTATACAGGTTCTGCATGGTCTTTTCAGTTTCAGCATCTGACATTGAGCCGAATGCAAAATCCTTTAATGACCAGCCCTGCATCTTTACCAGAGACTCAACACGTGGCCAGTTGTTAGGTCTTGAGATATCCATTGCGTTTGACAGTGTTGCAACTGTTGCATGAGGATCCCACTTACCTGACTGAAGGTAACGTGGTACAGTGTCATTGGCATTGCAGGAAATCACAAAACGGGCCTTAAGACCTAAGGCTTTAGCAATTAAACCTGCGGTGATGTTACCGAAGTTACCGCATGGAACAGAGAATACCACACTGTTTCTCTTCTCTTTTGGCAGCTGTGATACCGCCTCAAAATAGTATGATACCTGAGCTAATAAACGGCTGATGTTAATTGAGTTGGCACTGTTAAGACCTACAGCAGTCTTAAACTCAACATCATCAAAGGCAGTCTTTACCATGTCCTGACATTCGTCAAAAATACCGTCAACCTGAACTGCCTTAATATTCTTGCCTAAAGTTGCAATTAACTTTTCCTGAAGATCTGAAATCTTTCCTTTTGGATATAGAACTACAACATCAATACCCTTCTGCTCATAGAAAGCAGCAGCTACTGCAGCACCAGTATCACCTGAGGTTGCAGTTAAAATAGTTAAATGCTTATCACCACGGATAGAGCCTAAGACTCGAGCCATGAAGCGAGCACCAAAGTCTTTGAATGCTAAGGTGGGACCGTGGAATAACTCTAAGGCATATACATTCTCATCAGCTTTTACTATTGGAGCTTTAAAAGTAAAAGCATCAGCAATAATGCTCTCTAATTCAGGGATCTCATCACCGATTAAGTGACGTAAAATCTTTTGAGAACGCTCAACTAATGGTAGGTCTAATAACTCATCTACATTAGCTAATGGCTCAATATGATCTGGGAAGAATAAGCCCTGATCTTTACCAATACCTTTTACAACTGCCTGTGCAAAAGATACCTTCTCGTTATGATCTTTTAAATTGTATAGTTCCATAATTTATTTACTAATCCTCTAAAGCTTCTGCATAGGCACCACGTCTGTCTATCTTACAAATATGACAGAATCCGTCTTCGTTGGCAATAAAGTTTCTCTCAAGATATTCTTTCATCTGCTCTGCCTTTTCTTTGTCTTCAAAGATTGAGAATACAGATGAACCTGAGCCTGAAATACCGGTTGCAAGAGCTCCCAAGGTCTTACCATGCTCTCTTGCATCAGTAAAACCTGGAATTAAGCTTGCTCTGTATGGCTCTGCAATTACGTCGATTAAGCAGGAAGCTGCAAGCTTGTCATTACCCTCATGACAGGCATGTACGAAGGTAGCTAAACGACGTCCAAAGGTAATCACATCAGTACGTGAATATTCCTTTGGAAGAATTTGACGAGCAGCATTAGTTGAAACTTTAATACCAGGGAAACATGATACCCAGTACCAGTTATCAAAATCAGGAAGAGTGGTAGATATCACTCCATTTTCCTGAACGATAAGCTGCAGACCACCGAAATAGCATGGAGCAACATTATCGTAATGAATAGAGCCTGAGATTTTTCCCTCAAGTCTACCCATAAGCTCAAGGCAGCCTTCCTGACCTAAAACTTCTGAATGAATAGCATCTAGTGCTACTACAGCAGCTACCACAGAAGCTGCTGATGAGCCTAAACCTGAGCACACTGGAAGGTTCTTAGATAACTCCATGTGCACATCTTTAACTTTTAAGCCTTTTTTCTCTAAGGCATCTTTGTACATTAAATATGCATCGTATACGATGTTCTTTTTAGGATCAGATGGCAGTTTGTGGGCAAAACGACCAACCACTGCAACATCACAACCTTTCTCTGAGTTTTCAGAGATGGTAATTTCATCTCCTAATAAAGCTCCATCGATTGGCTTTAGAGCTGCGCCTAATAAATCAAAACCTACTGACAGGTTTGCAGCTGATGCAGGAGCATATGCTTTAAAAATCTTAGACATGGTTAAATTCTAATCCTCATGAGCCCAATTCTGTAAACGTAAAACATCAGAGAGCACACCTGCTGCAGTTACTGCAGTACCTGCACCATAACCTCTGATTACTAATGGAATTGGCTGATAGTAAGCTGTGGTGAATGCTAAAGCATTCTCACCGTCTCGAACCTTGAATAAAGCCTGATCAGGACCTACTGCCTGTACAGAGCAGGTGCACTTACCGTCTTTAATAGAACCGACATAGCGTAATACCTTACCTTCAGCTTTAGCTTTTTCAACTAAAGATGTAAATGAAGCATCAGCTTTCTTGATGTTCTCGATAACTTCCAAAGCATTATTGCCCTGTAAGTATTCAGAAGGAACAGCTCCTTGTACATCAACGTCTGATAACTCTAACTTCAGACCGCATTCACGAGCTAGAATTAACAATTTTCTTGCCACATCCATACCATCAAGATCGTCTTTTGGATTTGGCTCAGTAAAGCCCTTCTCATAAGCAATCTTAGTTGCCTCTGATAAGGTCATACCATCTTCAACTAAACCAAACAGGTATGAAAGAGTACCTGATAAGATTCCTGAGAAGTCAATAAGTCTGTCGCCTGCTGCTAACTCATTCTGCACAGTATTGATTACAGGAAGACCAGCACCTACGTTTGCTTCATATAAGAACTTTCTGTGCTGAGCACGAGCTGTTCTTCTTAACTCCTGATAGTACTCATAAGAACCGGTGTTAGCTTTCTTGCTAGGTGTTACCACATGGTAACCTGCTTTCATGAAATCAACATACTTAAGAGCTAACTCTTCAGATGAGGTGCAATCAACTAAAACAGGGTTAATTAAATGAGCGTCTTTAATTAACTGCTCTGCTGCCTCTGAAGTTAATGTAGGTTTATCGCTCTTAGCTAATAAATCTTTATAATTCTCTAAATCCACACAATTTGGATCTGAGATAAAGTGCTTAGAGTTACCGATACCTACAACACGAATATCAATACCGTGACTGTCTGACAATTCTGTTCTCTGACGCTTTATCTGAGCTAAAAGCTCACCACCTACACCACCGCAACCGATTAGTACAACATCAATACGCTGTCTTGAATTAAAGAAAGCTGTATGGGCAAAAGCTACCGCCTCTGTAACTCTCTTTTGTGAGATTACAGCTGAGATTGAACGTTCAGATGAGCCCTGAGCAATTGCTCTGATGTTTACGTTTGCCTCAGCTAAAGCTCTGAAGAATTTGCCTGAAATGCCGCGCACCATACGCATACCATCGCCTACAACGGAGATAATTGCGCAACCTTCCTTTATTTCAACAGGATTTAATAAGCCATCTTTTAGCTCTAACTTAAATTCTGCATTGATTACTTTCTTAGCCTTAGCAAGTTCTGACTGGCTGATGCAGAATGAAATTGAGTACTCAGATGATGACTGAGTAATTAAGGTAATAGAAATGCCTGCTCTTGATACAGCGGTAAACAGACGACCTGCCATACCTACCATACCCTTCATACCAGGACCTGAGATATTGATTAGAGCAACATTCTTTAAGTCAGAAATACCTTTAATTGGTACTGATAAATCAGTTTCCTCAGAAATTAAGGTGCCAGGACCTTTTGGATTCTTGGTGTTCTTAATTAAGCAAGGGATCTCAAACTGTGCAATAGGAGCAATGGTACGAGGATGTAGAACCTTGGCACCAAAGTAAGATAACTCCATAGCTTCAGCGTATGACATCTTCTTTAGAAGAACTGCGCCTTCTACTACTCTTGGATCACAGCTGTAAACACCGTCAACGTCTGTCCAGATTTCACAGCACTCAGCATTTGAAATTGCAGCTAAACATGCAGCTGAGTAATCAGAACCATTTCTGCCTAACAGTACTAACTGACCTTGAGCATTACCGCCACAGAAGCCTGACATTAAAGTGATAGCTTCTTTGTCATCAGGCAGAGCGGCATAACGTGCTCTTGACAGCTCAATGTTTACAGAAGACTCCATGATACCGCCTTCTGTTACTAATACCTGAACAGGATCAATTACTCTTACTTTCTTGCCTAAAGCCTTTAACAGCTCTGACATGATTAGAATTGAGAAACTCTCACCACGGCTTTCAACGAATGCCATTACAAGTTCAGGACATACACCTAATAAAACCATACCATCTAAACGCTGTTTTAAGATGTCCATGGTCTTGTTGAATTCACCTAAAATATTGTCAGTGTCGAACTTTTCGTACTTTGAGCCTAAGGTTGTAATAATTGGTTCAACAATAGCGCGGATCTGAGCAAACTCTTCGCTTCCGTCTTTACCGGCAGCACCCTGTGCTACCAAAGCTACTAATAAATTGGTGATCTTTGCTGGAGCAGACAGAACTAAAGCTGTCTGTGATCTCTTAGCAGTATCAAGCGCAATTTCAGCTACATCCTGAAATCTCTGAGCATTTGCAACTGATGTACCGCCAAACTTAAGAACGCGCATAAAACTAGGCTCCTGTTGAAAAGCTAAATAATCTTTTTATAGTTGAAGTTAACGACTTTTAGATTTAAATCTGTCTTGTTCTAAAACACTAATCTTACTGTATTAAACACAGGTAAATAATCCTGACCTTACAAATTTCTAGATAGGTAACTTTGAATATGTGCTCTACATCTATAGATCTGTAATGTTGTAATAAAGTTGATGTTAACTTTTTTTATTTATTGAGTAATTCAATAATAGATATATGAAAGCTTTATTTTTAAAGTTTTATAAATTATTGTCAATTCAAATTTGCCTCGTCTTTGCCATTTTTGGCAGGAAGTGGCAGGCACTTTTTCTTATAAATTAAAAATATTATTAAAGATCATAAAGTTAAATAATGGCACTATCCTTGCAACTTCCTAAAAAAACATAATTTTTGGGAAATTATAAAAATGGGAAATGTACTGAATTTGGGCAATGTACAGGCAATTTTACTGTCATCTGACAGTACGCTTGCTAAAAAACTGTTTTTTTCTATGCAAAGCAATGCTGTAAATGCATCAACCCTTTCATCTAATGCTACAAGTGCAGCTACAGCAACGCTTTTACCGAATACCAATCTTATAGCCAACACTATCAATGCAGGAGCTATCAATGCTAGCAGTTTAGTTGCATTTCAACGAGAGCTTGAAAGACAATCTAAACAGCAAACTTACGAGGATAAGCTCAATTCTTTAAAGCAGGGAATCATTTCAGCTGAATCTAAAGCATCTTTAGATTCAGCAACTGCAAGCTCTGCTTTTTATTATGCTAATAATAAAGAACTAAGCTCCTCATCGAATTCTTCAAAAGCAGAGTTTTTAAAAGGTAAAAAAGCTCTTCACGGTGAAGCTTATTCTCAAGATTTTGGTTCCGAGAGTTTAGAGCCTGTAAATACTGATGCTTTAGATGAGTTAGCTCCAGTTTCTAGACCCGATGCTTCATTAAATAATGATGACACCGATCCTCAAGTAATTGAACAAGAGTTAAAAGAGATATTTTTAAATTCATCCCATTGTGCTTCAAAGTCTATCTTTGAAAATGAATTGTCCTTAGATGACACTCCTATCTTTTTTGGATCAGAACATTCTCTTAGTGTGTCAGCATCAGTAGCTCAATTAGTCGATAACATGGTAAATACTCTTTTGAGCTACCAAAGCATTCCATTAAATAATGCCTTAGAGATGATTACAAATATCTCTATGTTAATGAAAGCAGTAAGTAACTGCTCTACTACTGCTATTGAGACCATCTCTCAATCAACTGTACTAACAAACCAGTACAATCCTAAAGTAATCATGCTCCCCCTGTATGTCTTAGGTTATAGCCTCATTGATTACCTTAGACGCTATAACTGCAAGGAATTCAATTACAAGAAGGAAAGACAGAAAGCTGAAGAAAAGATCGCTAAAAATGAGAAAGAGCGTAAACAAAGAATGGCTGAGTTTGCTGCTTCTTTCCAGTTTAACTACAGTTAAAGATGTATACAGCTGTTAATGCTGTTTAGATTTTCAAAAGAAAGAGTTATAAGTCTCTTTTAGAGTGGAAAGAAAAACACAGCAATCGCAATGCTCTTTTAATTAAAGGTGCTAAAGGTGTTGGTAAAACTACGCTTGTAAAAGAGTTTGCTAAAAATGAATTTAAACCTACATTCTGATTGACTTTGAAACAGCAACTAAAGAGCTCATAAGCTTGTTTGATGACATGCAGAATTTAGATTGGTTCTTTCTAAAGATGCAACAGTTTACTCATGTAAGACTCTATGAACATGACTCAGTCATTATTTTTGATGATGTTGAGTATTTTCCTCGAGCAAGACAGGCTATCAAATATCTTGTAGCAGATGGCAGATATAAATATCTAGAAACAGGCTCATATCTTGAGCGTAAGAAGAACCTTCAAAATATTCTGATACCAGGTGAAGAGTTAAAACTCACTCTAATACCTTTAGATTTTGAAGAGTTTTTATGGGCTACTGGAGATGAAATCACAGCTGATACCATAAAACAGCTCATAGAAGATAAAAACGAGGCAGGAACGACTCTACACCAAAACTTAATGCAAAAATTTAACCTCTTCATGTTAATAGGAGGTATGCCTGAAGCTGTCAGAACTTATACAATTACAAACAACCTTGAAGAGGTAGACTGTGTAAAAAGACAGATCCTAAAATAATATGAAGATGATCTTTTAAAGATTAAGAGAAAAGGATTTGCTTACAAGTTATTCAAGGCAATACCTGAAAACCTGCTTAACCAAGCCTCTAGTTTTATCCTGTCTAATGTAAAGAAAGGAGCAAGATCTGTTAGTGTTCAGAAGTTACTGCCAGATATTTTAAGTTCCTATGAACTTAACATTGCCTACAAAGTAATGAATCAAAATGATGAAGTAAGTCTTTTTGCTGATGACAGCCGCTACAAATTGTTTCTTTCAGATACAGGACTTTTCATTACACTTGCTTTTATCGACAAGAAATACACAGAGAATGTAATTTATAACTAATTGCTTTCAGATAAGCTTGAAGCTAATTTGGGTTATGTTTACGAAAATGCTATAGCTCAAATGCTAGCTTCAAAAGGTTATAAACTTTTCTATTACACTTTGAAAAGTGAAACCTCTAATCATCTGTATGAAGTAGATTTTTTAATCTCTGAAGGTGACAAGATAAGTCCTATTGAGGTTAAATCTTGCAATTACAGGCAACACAAATCACTAGAAGTCTTTTGTGAAAAGTTCAGTAGAAGAGTAAAGAACAAATACGTTATCCACACTAAGAATTATGCTTTTGCTAATGGAATACATTTCCTTCCTGTATATATGGTTCCCTTTTTTTAATTCCTGAAGATTTGAGATATTAAGGAAGAAAGGCTCATAAGTACAACATGACAGTTTCATAACCGAATACACAGAAAATTTGGCTGTACAATACTTTAAACACTTAATATTTCAAAGGAAATATGCACCAAAATTTGCCACCTAAAAAAAACGTTTACATTCACACAAAACTCCGCATTCTTAAGCACTAGGATCTGACTTTTTTCTGATACAAGAAAAAAAAGCGCTCAAAATGTGCTTTTTATAGTAAAATACGAAAAGTTTGTGTGCTGAAAAGAAAGTGATATTCAATCAGAACAGCACTAACGGCTGTATCAAAAAAAATGTATTTTATTGAGGATAGGATCATGAGAAAACCTGTTGTAATGGGTAACTGGAAATTAAACGGTACCAAGTCAACTGTTACTGATTTAATTAAGGCATTCAGAGAGCCAGCTGACAAAAATGCAAACGTAGATGTTGCAATTTGTGCTCCTGCTATTTTCATTGGTATGGTTGAATCATTAGCAACTGGTTCAAGCTTAAAGTGGGGTTCAGAGGACTGCGATATCCACACTAAGGGTGCTTACACTGGTGAGAACTCACCTGAGATGTTAAAGGAATTCGGCTGCACCTACGCTATCGTTGGTCACTCAGAGCGTCGTGGCTACCACAACGAGTCAAACGAAATCGTTGCTGGCAAGTTCAAAGCTGCTCAGGATAACGGTTTAACTCCAGTATTATGCATCGGCGAGTCAGAGGCTGAGTACGATGCAGGTAAGACTCTTGATGTTTGCAAGGCAGAAATCAAGGCTGTTATCGATTTATGCGGTATCGAAGCATTCAAGAATGCAATCATTGCTTACGAGCCAATTTGGGCAATCGGTACTGGTAAGACTGCAACTCCTGAAATCGCTCAGAACGTTCACCACGGTATCCGTGAGTTCTTAAAGACCTTCAATGCAGAAGTTGCTGACGGTGTACGTATTCTTTACGGTGGTTCATGCAACGCTAAGAATGCTGCTGACATCTTCGCACAGCCAGATGTTGATGGCGGCTTAATTGGTGGTGCTTCATTAAAGGCTCCTGATTTCACTGCTATTATCGAAGCAGCTGCAAAGGCTTAATTTAAAAATAACGGACACGTGTAATATGGCAATCAAGAAAATTGGTGTTCTGACCTCAGGTGGTGATGCACCAGGTATGAACGCAGCTATTCGTGCTGTAGTTCGCACAGCTTTATCATATGGTTGGGAAGTTTTAGGTGTACGTGATGGTTACTCAGGATTACATTCAGGTAATTTCGTACAGTTAAACAGCCACTCAGTATCTGATCTGTTAAACCGTGGCGGTACTTTCTTAGGTACAGCTCGTTTTCCACAGTTCAAGCAGCCTCAGGTTCGTCAGGAAAGTGTTGAAGTTATGAAGAAACACGGCATCGATGCTCTAGTAGTTATCGGTGGTGACGGCTCATACATGGGTGCTAAGTTAATTTCTGAGTTAGGCTTCCCTTGCATTGGTTTACCAGGCACAATCGATAACGATATTGCTGGTACTGATGCAACTATCGGTTTTGATACAGCTTTAAATACTGCTGTTGAAGCAATCGATAAGCTTCGTGATACCTGTTCTTCACACAAGCGTATCAGTGTTGTTGAAGTTATGGGTCACCACTGCGGTGATTTAGCTGTTTGTGCAGCTGTTTCATGCGGTACTGAGGCTGTTCTTGTTCCAGAAATTGAGTGGAACAAAGAGCAGGTTTATGCTGACATTAAGAAAGGCATCGATGCTGGTAAGCGTCATGCAATCTTAGTTGTTTGCGAGAACCAGACAGATGTACACCAGATGGCTAAAGAGTTAGAAGAGTTAACAGGTCTTGAGACCCGTGCTACTGTTCTAGGTCACATTCAGCGTGGTGGTTCACCAACAGCTGTTGACCGTGTATTAGCATCACGTATGGGCGCTTATGCTTGTGAGCTATTAAAGAAAGGCGAATCAGGTCGTTGTATCGGTGTTGAGCGTGGCGAACTTGTTCACCATGACATCATCGAGTGCATCAACAACATGAAGCACCAGTTCATGAAGAGCACTTACGATTTAGCTTTAAGCTTGAAGTAATTGTTGTTTTTCTTAAAAATGCCCTCTTTTGAGGGCATTTTTGTATCTTACGATTTATCTTCCAAAACTTATCTCTACTTTTATGTTCACAATTTGCCACTAATAAAGGCAAAACAAGAGCTTTATAATATATGATTTTAGAAGAAGGTTTGGAGATAAACACATATGAAAGATATCAGCTCAACAGGCTCATTTATAAACTTTTATCTAAATAATTACATTTATGTAGATAAAACAAAGTATATTAGAGACCTTATAAAGCTTGAAAGAGTTTTTATCTCCCGTCCACGTCGTTTTGGTAAATCTCTTACCTTAGATACCATAGCAACTTTATTTGAAACAGGTGTAGAGCCTTACTTTAAAGGAACCTGGATTTATGACAAGTGGACAGAGCCTACCTATCCTGTATTAAGACTGAATTTCTTAGATTTAGATAAATACTCACTTGAGCATTTTAAGCAAAAACTAAACGCAATCATTAGCTCATTTGCACGAGACATCAATGTCAAAAACTACGAAGAGAAAGTTGAACCTGAAGACACAATCTACTTTCTGTTAGATGAGTAAAGAAAAGAAAAACGTCAAATCGTAATTTTAATTGATGAGTATGACTGTCAGATGACAGCAAACATCAATAATGAAACTCTATATAAGCAATTTCAGGAAAAAATCAAAAGCTTTTATGCCACTATTAAAAATAAGTGGCCAATTAAATTCTTAGGAATAACAGGTGTCACGAGATTAAAAGATGTAGAAATCTTTTCTATTGGTTCTGATATCAATGATATAACAAATGACAGCGCCTATTCTCAAATGATAGGCTTTACTCGAGACGAGATTAAAAAGTACTGTTATG
>ERZ1026866.161-NODE-161-length-46225-cov-32.020360_pt1 | contig 46225 bp, 38 predicted proteins | sample MGYA00380163_ERZ1026866 | MGnify/ENA primary metagenome ERZ1026866 (study PRJEB33269, sample SAMEA4719799) | human gut metagenome | biome: human-associated habitat; feature: organic feature; material: feces | place: Cameroon | collected 2013-10 ...
TAGTCATCTAAAGCTTTATCAAAATATTCTTCTTCTTTACTTTCTTTATATTTATAATAATATAAATTACCTCTGTTATTTAAAGCATTAATATCATTATTATTCTTATCAGTATTTAAAATTTTATTATAGTCATCTAAAGCTTTATCAAAATATTCTTCTTCTTTACTTTCTTTATATTTATTTGAATATAAAATTCCTCTATTATTTAAAGCTATTGTATTTTTAGAATCTATTTCTAATGCTTCAGTATAAAATTTTATAGCTTCTTCTTTATTATTTTTGTTAGATTCTGACCATGCTTTGTTTAATAAATCGTTTACTTTTTGTCGTTTTTCCATTTTATTTAATATAGTTTGTCCTTCTTGTTTTTGAGCCTTTCTTTCTTTTTTAATTTCTTCTAACAGTTTTTTGGATTCATCTTTTATTTTATATATTTCAGATTTTAAATCTTCAGCTTCTGATTTATTATTATTTATTTCTTCTTTTATGCTATTTACTTCATTTATTGCATTATCTTTTGCATTTATTGCTTCAGTTTTTATAGTATTCATTTCATTGAGTATATTATTTTTTATATTATCAAAATCTGATTTTAGATTTTCAATGTATTCTTTATTTTCTTTTGATAATTCTTTTCTTATATTTTCTATGATTTCTTTAGATTTTAATTCCGTTTCATTTATAATCAATTCCGATTGCTTTTGGTTGCTCTCCATTATTTTATTGTTGGCGTATATGCCTAATATTGTAAATATTATCATTATTAAAGATAAAAATGCTAACCAGAAAGTTACTGTATTTATTGAAAAGTCTTTGCTATCTTTTAGCGTTTCTCTAAGTAAATCAATGTTTGGTTTGAATGCCTCTTCAAGTGTATTTTTTATAAACTCTTTGCTTTCAAAACTTTCATTTGTGACCGTTTCTTTTAGGAATTCATAATAATTGCTTAGTTGCGTTTGTGAGTTTAGTTCAAACTGTTTGATACTATTTTCTATTAGGGCTTTACTTTCATTTGTGTATTTAGAATATTTGCATATCAGAACTAATAAAAATATTATGCATATTATAGAATATAGCATAAAACTAAAATGTATTTTTAAAGGACATTCATTTTTTTCTTTGGAGTTGCTCTTATCATTATTTGTATTGTTATTAATATTTTCTGTGTTGTTATTATCAGACATGTTTTTACCCTATCATATTTATATACTTCATTATACATTTAAATATAAAAATATAAACAATATTTAGTTCTTAATTTCTAATGCAACAACCATTTATGTAAATTTTTATTTATTATTCAACCGCACGCAGAGTGAATTTTACAATATAAACTTGTTTGCCATTCTAATTTTATTATATTTGAAATTTTATTTACCGTGCGTTAATGAGATTTTTGAATATAATTGGGCTTGAGTTTTTTACTTATACCTATATAATGTACAAAATAATATTTTAGCTTTTAAAATATTATTAATTTTATTCGGAGGTTTAATTATAAAATGGCTAATCCAGTTTTATCAGAAAAAGCTTTTGATTATGAATTAAGGAATGCAAATGAAGGCACTATGACTATTAATGGTGCTATAAACAAATCTATTATTTTAACATTGGTTTTAATACTTTCTGCAATGGTTAGTGTATTTTTTGTTTTAGCAAATAACCCAGCAATGCTTTATCCTGTTGCTTTAGGTTCATCTATAGGTGCTTTTGTTTTGGCTTTAATAATGACTTTCAAAAAAGAGTTGGCAAAGGTTTTATCTATACTTTATGCTATACTTGAGGGTGTTGCTATTGGGGCGGTTTCTTATGTTTTTAATGCTGCTTATGATGGCATAGTTGTTCAGGCTGTATTTTTTACTTTTGCTGATTTATTTATTATGCTTCTTCTTTATAGATTTAGAATTATAAGAGTAACAGAAAAATTTAGAAGTGTAATAGTGGCTGCAACTTTATGTATAGCTATTGTATATTTAGTTAATTTTGTGATGTCATTTTTTGGTGCTAGGATTCCTTTCTTATATGGTTCAAGTCCTTTAAGTATTGGTATTAGTGTTGTTATAGTTGTAATAGCTTCACTTAATTTGCTTTTAGATTTTGACTTTATGGAGAAAGGCGAAGCTTATAATATGCCTAAATATTTTGAATGGTATGCTGCTTTTGGTTTACTTGTTACTTTGGTTTGGTTATATTTAGAGATATTAAAACTTTTATCAAAGATAAGAAGCAGAGATTAATAATTATTAAATAATTTATTATAAAAGGTGTGCATAAATTGCATGCCTTTTTTTAATATATTATTTTATTTCTCACAGCAAAAAACATAATGAGGCATATCCATATTGTAATAATGCTTTGTTATTTTGCCTACTATTTTCATTTGGTTTTTTATAGCTACTTTTTGAGAGGCTATATTGTTATCTCTTATTATAGAATAAACTCTATCAGCATTTAGTTTATTAAAAGCATATTCTTTGCAAGATACGGCACTTTCTATAGCAAATCCTTTATGCCAATAATTTTTATTAAATAAATATCCTATTTCAAGAAGTTCATTAGAGTCATTAATTTTTATATCAATATTTTGCATAGTTAAACCAGCCTGCCCAATGAGTTTATTATTTTCTTTTAATATCACAGCCCAAAGTCCAAATCCATAAGTTTTATATCTGTTTATTTGCCTTTCAAACCATTCTCTGCATTCTTCTTCTGTAAATCCATGTTCATAAGCATACATAGTTTCTTTGTCTTTTAATATCTCGCATAAACTATTATAATCTTCTTTGCTGTTTTCGTTTAATTCTCTTAATATTAGCCTATCTGTTTTTATAATGATTTTTTCCATTTTATAATGTTTCCAATTTTTAAATATGTTATATATTTTTTATCGTATTAAATTAAATAATTAATAACTTAATACAATATTTTTATTTAATATTAGCTTTACATTTTCATCTCTTTTTATATAATGATTTTATTATTAAGTGGTAAGGAATAAATAAAATGAATCTTAAAGAGTATATGAATATAAGATTAAAAGATATTGATAGTGAGATAAATAATATTTTTAAAAGCAGCAGTATTTCATTAGAAAATAATTTTTTAGATATGCTTAAATATCCGCTTGATGCAGGAGGAAAGAGATTAAGACCAATTTTAACTTGCCTTGCTTGTGAATTATTTAATGGAGATTATAAAAAGGCAATTATTCCAGCAGTATCTTTAGAGCTTATTCATACATATTCTTTGGTTCATGATGATTTGCCTGCTATGGATAATGATGATTTAAGAAGAGGCAAACCAACTACACATGTTAAATATGGTGAGGCTAATGCTATACTTGTTGGGGACGGACTTCTTACTCATTCATTTGAGATTTTATCTAATGCTAATGTTAATGATAAAACTTTGAGAAAACTTCTTTATGAGATAAGTTATGCTGCGGGAGTTTCTGGAATGGTTATGGGGCAGTTTATAGATTTGTATTATGAAGAGAGAGATATTGATTTTGAAATGCTTAAAATACTTCACTCCAAAAAAACAGGTGCTATGATTAGGGGAGCTGTGAGAGTGGGGGCTATTGCTTCAGAGAAAGAGAATATTAATTTAGAAAACATTACTAAATATGGAGAGGCTATTGGTTTAGCTTTTCAGATACAAGATGATATACTTGATGTAATTTCTGACAATGAAACTCTTGGTAAAACTGTGGGTAAAGATGAGAAAGAGGGTAAACTTACTTATGTTAAACAGTTTGGGCTTGAGGGAGCAAAAGAGAAAGCAATAGAGACTTCAAAAGAGGCTATAGATTATTTAAATGTATACGATGATAACGAGGCAAAAAATATATTAATTGAGCTTGCAAATTATATAGTAGAGAGAAAATCGTGAATGATAGAAATTAGAGAAAATAATTTAAATGCCATTAAAAAAAATATAAAAGCATATCCTATTAATTTTTTAGATTTGCTTGAAAGCAGTAAAAAAGAAGATGATATTTCTTTGGAGGTTATTGAAACAAAATCTAAAAACCTTTCAGCAAAAGTTATAAAGAATGGAAAGAGTGTTTTGCTTCATAGTGCTTATGACCCTATAAAAGAAGCTAATACTTTAATTAAAGAAATAGAAAATGATGTTGATGTGGTATTTATATTTGGTATTGGTGGCGGTTATTTAATCAATGCTATAAAGAAACTTAATATCAATATAGTAGTAATTGAACCTTCTATTAGTTTTTTTAATTTGCTTATTGATAATTTTAAATTAGATAAAATATTAGAAGACAGTAAGATTACATTTTTTATCGGCGGAAATGACATTGAAGATATAGAGAAGTTTATATCTCTAAAAACTACTAAAAAAGTAAAATTTTTTATTACAAGGTCTTACAGCAATTTATTTACAGATGATGCTTTATTTTATCAAACAAAAGTATTGTCCATAATAGACAAAAAAACTATTAACATAAACACAATTTTAAGATTCGATAAATTATGGGCTTATAATATAGCATCAAATGTAGTAGAGATAGCAACTCATTATGGTGTAAATAGGTTTTTTGATAAATATAAAAATATTCCAGCGGTGGTAGTTTCTGCTGGTCCTTCATTAGAGAAAAATATTAGAAAATTAAAAGAGTTAAAAGATAAAGCAATAATAATAGCTGTAGATACTGCGATGAAACCGTTATCTAGTCATAATATATCGCCTCATTTTGTTATCACTATTGACCCGCAAAAAAAGAACTCTAAATATTTTAGGAATGTAAATTTTAAAGATACTGTTTTAATAGCAGAGTCTTCTGTTGATAATGAGGCTATATCGTCTTTTAAAGGTGCAATATATTTTTTGGATTCTATATTTCCTCTTGCTAAATATTTTATGAGGCCTTTGGGAAAAAGAGGAGACATTACTATGGGAGGAAGTGTTTCTACAGCAGCATACGACTTTGCTATTAGAATTGGTGCTAACCCTATAATAATGCTTGGGCTTGATTTGTCTTTTCCTAATCATCAAACTCATATAAAAGGAAGCTATCATGAAGAGAACTTTTTTACAGAGATAGGAAAGCTTGATTCTTATGACAGCAGAATATATAAAGTGCTTGTTTCTGGAAATTTGAGAGAAGAGAAAAATGTTTATGGGGAGAGTGTGTTTACAGATTCCCGTTTTGATATGTATAGAAATTGGTATGAAGAACAATGCAAAATAAATAGCAGTAAAAAATTCTATAATGCCACAGAAGGCGGAGTAATAATCAAGGCAATGGAAAATATTACAGTTGATGAGCTTCTTAAAAAACTTGACAATATTAATATAGAAATAGATAAAAACTCTGAAGAATTAAATAAAAAAAATGAAATATTATTAAGTATAAAAACAGGTTTAGAGAAAATAGATGCTGAAATAATAGAGCTTAAGCCTTATGTATTAAATGCTATTAAATTATGCGATGAAATTAACAGCGAATTAAAAAGGCATAGAAAAGTAGATAAACTTTTAGAGAAGTTAAACGAATCCGATATAAAGATACTTAATATAAGCAAAGTTAATGAGTTTTTGGGTGTTACAATGCAGAGGGTTATAAAATCTATTACAGAGGGCTTTGAGTTTGAAGATAGTAATTATGATAAATCCATTTTAGGCTCTTTTAAGCTTTATGAGGCTATGAGAGACAGCATTGATTATAATCATTACATAATAAGCAGAGCTTTAATAAAAATAAATAAGGAACTATAAAATTATATAAAAATAAAACTTTATTATATTTATATAATAATAGACATATAATTTTTCTTATGTTATTTCGGCTTTTGTCGATAAACTATTATGGTAGTATTTTTTAAGGTAATGTTGTATGAAATATATAATACTTTTTATATTTAGTTTTTCTATACTTTTTGCTCAAGATAATTTTTTAGATGAGATAGTATTAAATGAAGTTGAGAGAATATATCCTAATGATGAAATAGTGGCTCCTAATTCCTTTAATATTAGCATGAACTTTGATTTAAATAGATATAGATTAAATGAACCTATAACTATGGAAATAAAAATATATGCCCAAAAAGGAGAAATAAGTTTTACTAATTCTATTAATCCTTTCAATAATTATAAGTTCACAGTTTATGATAATTATAATAATAAAGTTGTTTCATCAGATAATTATACTTTATGGAAATATCAAAATGAAAGAACTATAGATAATTCAAAAGATAGAGTAATTACTTTAAGAGAGGGTGAGAGCTATTCATTTTTTATAGATTTGAATAATTGGTTCTATTTTACAAAATCTGGAAGATATAGAATAGAAGCTACTTTTAACCCTATGCCTGATTTAACTGAAAAATATGTTATTAAAGCAGATGATGCATATTTCTTTATAGATGAACCTCTAAAAGCAGCAAGCGCTCAATCTACAAATAATATTGTTGTTGCTAGAACTTCTACTAATAGTGCTTCTACTTTGCCTGTATATTATCCTGATGAGGTTGTTACATATACTTTAGATGCTATGAAGAGAAAAGAGTGGAGCAACTATTTTAATTATATGCATATGCCTTCTATTATTAGTATAAGCCAAAGATACAGTGAAGCTTATAGAAAAAACTACAGCAACACTTATCTTGAAGATTTTACTGATACTGGAATATATCAAAAAGCTGCTAGATTGAGTTTTCAAAATTTCTTAAAAGAACAATTCTCTGATACTGTCAGCGTTAATATGATAAGAACTAATTTTGGAAATAATTTCTTAAATGATTTGGAAAATGCTTATAAGTCAGAAAATATTAGAGAGCTTGCTATAAGATTTGATATTCTTTATAGAACTTCTTTGCCTGAAGAGAAAAAAGCTTTGTTTGATGAGTTTAAAAAATATTTAGCTTCTGCTTATGATAGAAATCTTAGAAATCAGTTTATGACAGAATTAAGAAGAAATATAGTATCCACAAAAGATACAGCATTAAAAAATCATTATACTATGGTTTTAGATATGATGACTAAAGAATATGATGCTGCATCAGTATATACTTTATTAAACTATACTGTTGATAAAGTTACTATCACAGAAGAGTATGGACTAAAAAGAGCACAAGTTGAAGTTACCATGTATAATAGATTCTTTAATATGAATACTGGTGATGTTTATGACCCTACAGTAAAAAGAATATTTATACTAAGAAAGATGGGTGAATATTGGTACATAGTAAATTATTATGATACTGTAATGAGATAATATAATATATAAAAAAAATCAAGGGCTGTTTCTAAATATTTAGAGCAGCCCTTTTTGTATATCAAGAAATCACATATTGGTATAAAAACCAGAAATGAGAGAATGAGCCCATTAATACAAATATATGAAATATGTCATGGGTGAATTGTTTAGTTTTATACTGATACTTTTTTCCTAATGCGTATAAGAATGCCCCTATAGTATAAAATATTCCTCCCCATATTAACCAGCTTAAATGAAGTATATTAAACTCTTGTAAAAGAGGTTTGAAAGCAAAAGCAATAATCCAGCCCATAGAAATATATAAAATTATTGTGAGTATTGGGCTTTTATATATTAAAATGGTATTTGATATCACGCCGATTAATGCACATGTCCATATCACAGATAATATAAGCATTCCGACATTTTTTGGAAGTGAAAATATGCATAGCGGCGTGTATGTTGCTGCTATAAAAATATATATGCCTATGTGGTCAAATTTGCGAAATAATCTCTTAACTTTACCATCTGGAAAAAAGTGATATAGTGAGCTAAATGTATATAGTAATGTAATACCAACACCATAAACTACCACAGGAAGCACATAGTTTTTATTTACTTTTATAAGCATAAGAACAAATCCAGCTATAGCTAATAAAGCTCCTACACTATGAGAAATAGCTGAATATAATTCTCCTATCTTTTGATTGTTTTTTATAATGCATTTTGAATTAGCGGTCATGATTCCTCCTAATTGTTGTACTTAATATTAACTTAATTAGGAGTATCTAACAATAAAATAAAATGACTATTTTCTATAGCATATTATAACTATTTTTCTAATTTTCCTAATAAAAATACATTATCCCAGTCTATATCATCTTCTGTTGGTATGGGATATTCATTCCAATTAGCACTATTATAGGGTTTCCAATATAAATCTTTGCCATAACCATTTTTATTTAGCCATTTTTGTAATTTTTCCATATAATATTTATTATAATTGTTTGCTATATATAGGTTGCCGCTTTCCATTACAAATCCTTTAAATCTATATACTGTATTATTTTGAAAATTGCCACTATAATTAAAATCTACAGTTAAATACATTGGGTCATATACTTTTTTACTTTCTAATAGATTATATAAATTAAATGCTGGAAGAGAACTTAATATAAAGTTTTGTCTTTTTGTTTTTGTATAATACACAGCTTTGTTGTTTTCTGACATTTTTAAAAGATTATATTTTGTAGGGTTAGAGTAGCCGTATATTATAATGTCTATATTAGAGTGTTTATCGAATCTGTATATATTTTGAAAATTATCCATTACTATCTTGTTTTTTGACTTTTCAATCCAAATTTTAGCTTCTTCATTATTTATATTTTTTTTTGGGAGTGTTGTACATGCGGATATTACAAATAATGTTAATAGTAGTAATGTATATATTTTCATAGTTGTTTATTGCTGATATTATATATATTATATTGGAATTATACAATATTATAATTACAGAATAAATATTAATGTAAAAAATTTATCTTTATGTTATAATCAATATTCAAAAAATTATAAGGTTTAATTATGACAGATATAAAACTTTTAATATTTGATATGGACGGCACTTTAATTGACAGTGCTTATTTGAATTATTATTCATACAGCAATGCTTTTAGAGAGTTTAATATAGAGCTTGACGAAGAATATTATTATAAAAAATGCTTTGGCTTACATTACAAAACTTTTGTGTCTAATATTTTGGATTTAAATAAAATAACAGAAGATAAAGATGCTTTAATTGAGAAGATACATATTAAAAAAGAGGAAATATATTTAAACAATCTTAATCTTTTAGATATTCACCCTTTTATTTACGAAACAATATTATCAAATAGAGGTAAGAAAAAACTAGCACTAGCAACCACAGCCTCACCAAACGGAGTATACGGCATATTAAAAGCGTTTAAATTAGATGAAGTGTTTGACTTAGTTTTAACAGGGGCAGACATAACAAACAAAAAGCCTCACCCAGAGATATTTTTTAAGTGTATGGATTATTTTAATGTATCAAACAAAGAGACAATAATTTTTGAAGACAGCGAAGTTGGTTTGGAAGCTGCGTATGGAACTAAAGCGTGGGTGATGAAAGTAGAGAAGTGGGTATAATAAAATAATTGACTTTTTGTTTTATTTACATTATATTTTATAATCAAGTTGTTGTGGGATAATGATGTTATACAATATATGGAATAGAAGATACACAGGTTCAAAATATAAGCTATCAAATTGGATAAGAGAATTAATAATTAATAATTGTAGCGGTAATTCATTTTGTGATATGTTTGCTGGGACTGGAATAATATCGTATACCATGCTAGAAAATTATAAAACTATACATTTAAATGATATTTTATTTTCAAATGAATTAATATACAAAGCTTTTTTTTATAATTCTGAATATGATATGAATAAATTAATTAATATAAAAAACTATTTTAATAGTGTTAAAATAAATGATGATAATTATGTATCTAATAATTTTGGAGATAAATTTTTTTCAATTAATGATGCTAGAAAAATTGGATATATAAGAGAATACTTAGAAATAAACAAAAGTTCATTGTTGGATAAAGAATATTATATATTATTAGCTTCACTAATATATTCTTTTGATAAAATAGCAAATACAGTTGGTCATTATGATGCTTATATAAAAAATAAAGAAATTAAAGATAAATTTGAATTTAATCTTATAACACCATATAATACTAAAATGAATAATATAATAATATCAAGAAAATATGCTAATGAACTAGCAATTAGTCTTAATGAAGATATAATATATATTGATCCACCATATAATTCTAGACAGTATAGTAGATTTTACCATATATTAGAAAATATAACTATGTGGAAAAAACCAAAATTGTTTGGTACAGCATTAAAGCCAATGCCTGAAAATATGAGTGATTATTGTAGAAGTTCTGCTAAAAAAGAATTTAATGATTTAATAGAGAAACTAAACTGTAAATATATTGTAGTATCATATAATAATACATACAACTCAAAAAGTAAATCATCTGAGAATAAAATATTATATGATGATATAATTAGTATTTTAAATAATAAAGGAAAAGTAAAAATATTTGATAAAAATTATAAATTTTTTAATGCAGGGAAAACAAATTTTACAAATCACAAAGAATTTATTTTTTTAGTGAAGGTTTTTTAAATGAGTAAAAAAATTATAAGGTCTCCTTTATTTTATGTTGGCGATAAATTTAAATTAATAAAGCAATTAAACAATATTTTCCCTTCAAAAATAGATAAATTTATAGAACCATTTTGTGGAGGTGGTAGTGTATTTTTGAATACAAATGCAAATGAGTATATTGTAAATGATATAGATAAATATGTAATTAAATTGCATAATTTTTTATTATCATATATGAATAAAGAAGATTTATTTTTTTCAATAATAAAAGAAAATATAGAAAAATATCATTTGTCTGCAACATATTTAGGAAAAAATGTACCATATGAATTAAAATACAAATTTAAAAAAACATATTTTGCAAAATATAATAAATTTGCATATACTAATATGCGTAGAGACTTTAATCATAATAAAGAAGATATTATGTTATTATATATGTTAATTATTTATGGTTTTAATAGAATGATTAGATTTAATTCTAGTGGTGATTTTAATTTGCCAGTTGGGAATGTTGATTTTAATAAAAATGTAGAAAATGCTATAATAGATTATTTTGATAATGTAAAAAATAAAAATATATTATTATATAATTTAGATTTTGAAGATTTTTTAAATAATATAGATATTAAAAAAAATGATTTTATATATTTAGATCCACCATATTTAATTACATTTAGTGAATATAATAAAAATTGGAATGAATATGATGAATTGAGATTAATAAATACTTTAGACAAGTTAAATAAAAAAAATATTAAATTTGCTGTATCAAATATTTTATGGCATAAAAATAAATATAATTGTATTTTTAATGAATGGGCACAAAAATATAATATAATAAATATTTCTAGTAACTACATAAGTTACCATGATAATACTAATAAAAATTCCATAGAAGTATTAGTAAAAAATTATTAAGCATAAAAATAGGAAAATCTATGTCTAAAGAAAGAGAAAAAGAACTTAAACCATTATCATTTTCAACTACCATACGTAACCCAGATAGAATAATTGATTTTTTAAATTGTATACTGGAATATGAAGGAAAAATATTAACTAATCAATTAATATATGAAATAGTAAAGAATATTTTAAGAAAAAAAGTATATAAGCCTCAATATATAAATTCCAATATAGAACTAAAAAATATATATAATTCTGAAGAAATTTTTACAGAAGAACAATTAGATGAAATAATTATAAATAGTGAACAGAGGCATAAAGAAAAAGATTTTGATAAGGGCTGGCCTTCAAGATTTGATACTTGGTATAAACTGCCAAAAGAACTTGGATTTATATATTATAGAATGGGTGAACAGATTATTATATCTAGCACTGGACATATGTTAATAAATGCTATGAATAATGATAATCCAGATAATCAAAAAAAGCAAGATATTTTTTTGAATGCTATGATGAAATATCAAACGAATAATCCTTTTAGAAAAAATAAAATGTCTAATTCTCCATTAATATTATTACTTAATACCATTAAACTATTAAAAGAAGATAATAAAGAAAATAATGCTGGAATATTTAGAAATGAAATACCTTTATTAATATGTTGGAAAAATGATGATTATCATTCTCTATATCAACTAATAAAAAGAATACGACAACAATATAAGTATAATTATGGAGATGAAATTATATATGAAATATGCCTATCACTTTTAGGAGCTAATAAAGAAAAAAATGCTAAGAGATTTAAAATAACTCAAATAACTAATGAAGCTGTAGATGATTTTATAAGAAAAATGAGAATAACTGGTGTTATATCTTTACGAGGAAATGGTAGGTTTATAGATTTTAATACATTTAAAATTGATACAATAAATTATATTTTACAAAATTATAGTCAATATAAAACATTTACAGATGAAAAAGAATTTTTTAAATATATGGGAAATATTGATAGTAATATATTGAGATCATATAAAATAGATGTTAATAAAATAAATAATATAAAAATATCTGAATTAAATAAATGGGCTCAAGAATATACAAAAGAATATATTATAAATGAATTAAAAATATTATCTAAAAAACAAGAAACTAAAAATAATGTATTAAAATTTATAAATAAGCCAACAAGACTTGAATTTTTAACTAGCATTTATTTAAAACAAAATTTTAAAACATTAAAAATATATCCAAATTATAGTGTAGATGATGAAGGACTACCAACATTTACTGCTACTGGAAATATGGCTGATATTGAGTGTTTTGATATAGATAGTAATCAGCTCATTGAAGTTACATTAATTTCTTCTAGAAATCAGTCTATAGTAGAAGTACCTGCTATAAAAAGACATTTAGAAGAATCTATAAAAAAATTCAATAATAATAAAACTTTTTCTATATTAGTTGCTCCGATAATACACGAAGATACCAAATTACTTGTTGGCTATATAAAATATCAACATAAATTAACTATTATACCATTAACAATTACAGAATTTATATCAAAACTACAACAATGCCAAAATATTTCTGAAATATTAAATGTTATTTTTTCTTAGGCAAATGCTTTATTACTTGGGCTTCTAACTCTATGGATTTTTGTTTGTTGTCGTAGCCCAATACTTTGCCGTAAACTTCTATATAGTTCTTTGGCTCTAGATTTAATGTTACATTATATATTAAGTCAGCAACACCAACTATGTTTTCTGCATTGTGGTCATATACTAATATTCTTGCTTTGTTTTTTGGAACACCGTCTATATTAGTTTTTGATATGCTGTTTACGTCTGCTTTCCACTTTATATATCCGCCGTTGTATAATTCATAGTTGCCTACTACTGTAAGATAATCTGGGCTTTCTCTAAATATGTTATAATCTGGTGCTATTACAAAATCTTTCAAAACTCTAAATCTTTCTTTTAGATATTCGTTTATGTCGCTTTTTAATGCACCGTTTATTATCATAACAGCCTCATTAACTGATGCACTTCTCATATTCTTTTTTGCCTTGTCAAACATCTCTGCTACTTCTTTAGGAGAGTAGGTAGGGCTTTTGGCACTCTCTGGAATCTTTCCGTCTTCAAGCCCCTCAAATAAATACACATCTTGTAATTTCTCTCTAAGCTCTTTTTGCTCTTTGTCTAATAATATATATTTTACAGCAGGATATCCTCTGTCTATTGCCAAATATGATAAGAAAGATATAACAAATATTATAGGTATAATGATAAGCAGTTTTAATATTGATATTTCTCTTTTTCCTAAAATATATGCCTTTGGATTAATCTCATTTCCTTTAGCATTATTAGTTAAAAATCTCACTCTTTCAATATTATCTTTAGCTATTTTGTTTTGAGGGTCAAGCTCTAATATTCTAAAATACTCTCTTAAAGCATTTTCTCTGTGTCCATTATGTAAACTAATATATCCTTTTGCAAGCATGGCATTCACACAAAAACTATCCTCTCTAAGTGCCTTTCTAGATACTTCTTCAGCAGCATAAAAATCTTTTAAAAATATATCAGCAAAAGCAAGCATAGCAAGAGCATTAGCATCACGATTTAATGCAGTTCTATTAGATAAAAGAAGTTCCTTAGCTTTTTTATATTTTTTTCTTCTTATGAGGCTGTAGGCACTAGAAGCTATATTGTCTTTCATTGACAGTCCTTGTGTATAGTTTACATAACTTTTCGGAATTATGATAACTTACTTTAAGCATTTTTTGATATATAAATGCTTAAAGTATTATCTAAAAATAATTAAAATTTAGGATAATTAAAAAATGTTATTTCTTGCTTGGGTCAAAAACACTGTCTTCTAGAAGTAAATCTTTATATTCAGTATAGTAGTAAGCAGTAAGTTCATCTAAAGCTTTAGCATATTTGCTTTTTAAATCGCCGTTTAATATTCGATTCATTAAATCTGTCATAATATTTTGAAGAGTACTAGGTACATCATGACCTCCTACATGATTAAAGCCTATATTATGCATATGCTCATGAAACATTAAACCAGAAAAACTAGCATAACCATAAGACCATTTAATCCAATTAGCATTTTCAAATCCAACCCAATTAGCAGTAGGAATTTGATTAGGGGCTTGTCCTCCTAAATAACGCACATATCTTGATTGACCAAGAGCACCAAGAGCAACTCCTCTAGTAGACCTTTTTTCGTATATGAAATTAGTATATTGAAGAGAACGTATAACTTCAACCATTATATTAGGGTCATACATATCGCCTTTTTTTATAGAGAAATTTCCATAACTTGCATCAACTGAAGATCCTAACTCATTTTTCTTTTCATTTACTTTTGTAGGAAATTCTTCACTATTTACGGCAGTTCTCATAAGTGCCATACATCTTAATATAAAACGTTTCTCTTCTACTGTTATAGTGGCATAATTAGTCAAATCTTCTGCTATCTTAAACTCAGCAACTCCAACATCCCAATAAGGATATTTTCTATTAATTTCTTCTTTTGTATAGGTATCTGGTTTCAAGGAATTGTTATTACAGCTTAATAGAAATAATATCATTGTAAATAAGCTTAATGTTATAAATAGTGTTTTTTTCATTTTTGCTCCTTAAAACTTAAATATAAATTTAATAATTAGGCAATATTTTTATGCCAACTTGAAAACCTATGTCAAAGCTTGATATGTTTTGTTTTATTAATTTGGTTAGATTTGCATTTTGATTGTTTAAAAGAGGTGTTTTTAGAGAAACTCCAAAGTCGTATCCAACATACCCGCCTAAAACAAAATTTATTTTTTTATCTGTATAAATAGTATAGTCTACTGAAAATTTTATATATGGTATTACTGGAATATTAAATATATTTTTTACTTGAAAAGCATTATAATTTTCAATGTTTCTATCAATTTCACTTTTTGTATAATTATAATATGAAGAAACAGACCTAACATATAAAGGCACTTTTACTCCGCCTGCCAAACCAAAAGAGAATTTTTTCCAATTTAATTTCGGATATATTCCAAAAACAATACTTTCAAACATATAAACAGAAGTATTTTTATTATTATCATCTCCTCTAAAAAAAGAAAACTCATCATAAGAATAGCCTATTTCACCTAATAAACTAAAACTCATATCTCTATTAATATTAAATCTATAGCCTATATTTAATAAAACTCCAGAATCAAAACCAACTCCAGATTTTCTATTTTCTTTTTTTACAATGTTGTTAAAATTAGTTTCTTGCTGCTGAGTTGGATTTTCATTTGTAAGAGAATATTGATTTATTCCAACTCCAATTCCTAACGGCACAAATATTCCAATTTCAAGACTGTTTTTAGCAAATGCATTTATATATGATAAAGCCAACATTATTATTAATATCTTAAAAAATCTCATTTAATCTCTCTTTATTATAAAGGTCTTATTTTTACGCCGATATTAAATCCTATATCAAAACTAGATATTTTATCCGGCACTATTTTTGTTAAATCAGCATTTTTTGGTGTATATGTAAGCGGAAAATCATAAGCTATATATCCGCCAAGTACAAAATCAAATTTTTGAGAAGTGTAAATACTATAATCCACTGCTAATTTAATATATGGTATTATGTTAGATTTAAAATAATCTTTGTAGTTTTTTGTATTTATTATTTGAAGTTTTTCAGTAGAATATCCAAGCAGAGGATTATAGCTTGAATTATTTATAGTTCCAGCTAAAGCAATTTTTACACCGGCACCTATACCTATAGAAAATCTTTTATAATTGAATTTAGGAAGCACTCCAATTAAAAAACTATCAAAAGTGTAATTTCTGTAGTTTTCCATTCTTATTGCCTGCGAATTAGTTTCTGTATCTTTTAACTTGTAATTGAATGTATCTCTGCTATAGCCCAATTCAGCTAAAAAACTAAAACCAGAAGTTCTATTAATATCTAGCTTATAACCAATTTGAACTAAAGCACCTGTATCAAAGCCAACAAATGTATTTCTTGTATTGTTTGATATGTAGCTATCATATGTGTTTTGATTCATATTTGTTGGGCGTTCTGGGTGAGTATTGATGCCTACACTCATGCCAATAGGAACAAATATGCCTATTTCAAGCCCGCTTTTTGCAAGCAGTGTAGAGCTAAATATTAGAATTGTTATTAGGATTTTTAGTATATTTTTCATTATTGCCTTTATTGTTGTATATGAAATATTTATTTAAATATAACAATTTTTTTTATAATTACAATTTTTTTAAATTAAAAAATAATAATTTTTTATAGAACTGACACTTCTTACTGTTGCTCTGAAGTACTTCTTTCAGTCACGATGTGGACTTAGTCAAAGAAGCAAAAAGTTCAAGCGTTTTAACTTTATATTTTAACTTCCATTAAAGATAGGATTTATAAAAATATGGATATTATTTTGTATATCATATATTTTTTACTAAAAGTACTTGCACTTTTTGGTTCTTTGATGAAGTCCGCACAGCGACCGAAGGAAGTGCCTGTGGGTGCGAAGGCGGGAAAAAGAACAATAAAATTTTTATCTTTTTTATTATTTGTGGGGACTAGCCCCCACACCCCCACTTCTTTTGGTGACCCAAAGAAGCAAAAGGACTGCAAGCACTTATTGTCATCTTATATATTGTTGATGATTTAGATATTTGGGTTATAATTGAAGTATGATTTTTTAAGAGTTTTTTATGATTGTATTAGATACTAATGAAACAATATTATCCCCAAGAAATATTAGAGAATGTAAAACAAAAGAACAATTAATATTATATCTTAAATTAAATTTGTTAGGTCAAGCTCTTAATAAAGGAAAAATTTTACAAGGTTATAGTTTGACTATTACAGATGAAGAAGAAAAAGACTATACATTAAATATAAGGGCTATAAATAATGATAATGTTGAAGAAAAAATTCCAATCTCTTTTAGTTTAGAGAATGTAATTCAATATTTTAGTACAAAAAAAGAAGATAAATATGAATTAAATTATAATATTAATTTTGAAAATATTATAATTTCTTGTGGGCTATTCATTCAAAATGTTAACTTTAATGGTTCAGTATATTTTCGCAATACTACTCTGCAATTAAATGTTGGATTTTATAATTCTAATTTTAATAAACTATTAGTATTTTCACATTCTGATTTTTATAAAATGCAACGATTAGAGTTTGATAATATTGAATTTAATAATATGTTATCATTTGCATATTGTAATTTTGACTGCAGAGTTGAAATTAAGAATTCAAAATTTAACAGTATTTCATTTTTTATAAGAAATACATTTCATTCAATTTTAATATTTAGTAAAAAATGTGAATTAAATAACATTATTTGTTTTTATATATCTAATTTTAAATCAAATTTAGAATTCAAAAATACAACTATGAATACAATTATGTATTTTCGTGGTTCTACAATAAGTAAATTATCATTTAATGAAATTAAATTTAATGATAATAATTCTATTCTATCAATAGATAATAATTTCATAGAAAATAATTATTATGATAGATTTTTTTATTATTTATTGGAAGATGAAAAAAAAGAAATATTAAAAGATATAAATAAAAAAAATAATGAAATAAATAAAATACATTTTTATAATATAAGAATAACAGGAAAAATTGATTTACAAAATATAGAAGTAAAAGAAGCAGATTTTAAAGGTTCTATTATTGATGGCGGTTTAATCAATCCTGTTAATTTCAAAGTGCATAAATTTGCTAATCGTGAAAGTGCTTTATTCCTTAAAAATGAGGCTTATGCCAGAAACAATGCTATTGATGCATTAGAATATAAGGCTAAAGAAATTGATAAACACAAGGAAGATTTAATAAAAGATTGGCAGAAGAATAAAGATTTCAAAACTTTCGGAGATATAGTTTCCATTGGATTAAGTTCTTTATATAGCGACAATGGGCAGAATTGGATTAGGGCTTTTATTTGCACTATTCTTTTTCCAACTGTGTTTTTTACTTTATCGTATACAAATTTTAAAGTTGGATTATATTTTTATATATTATTAATAACTTATGCAATAAATATTTTATTCTTTAAAGATATACTAGAATATATTATTAATTCTATTTTAGTATATTTAATAGCATGTATATTATTACCATTAATATATATTGAAATCACTAGTTTTGATGAAAGCTATATTAAAGAATTATTTATGTTTTTAATTCCTACAAACTTTGAACAAATAAAAGAGTCTATTTATATTTATAACGATAATACACTTTTTAGAGGTTTTAATTACTTTATAGGTAAAATTGCTTTTTGGTACGGATCGGTGCAGACTGTTACTGCGTTTAGGAAGTTTGCTAAAGGGGCTTGAATAACAATAATAATATTGCCGTTAAGATATATGAGCATGGTTTTTTGAAAGAATAAAATTATTTTCAAAAGATACAAAATATAGGCATTAATTTAATTTTATACATTCCAAGATATGAAATAAAAACATTTGCACTTTTTGGTTCTTTGACGAAGTCCGCACCGCGACTGAAAGGAGTCCTTCAGGGCGACCGAAGGAAGTACCTGCGACCAAAGGAAGTACCTTTAGGTATGGGTGCGAAGGCGGGAAAAAGTTGAATAAAAAATATACAAATAATAAAATTAAAATATTATAAATATTTATTAATAAAAAAACTATAATTAATTATTACATATTTAGCTATATCTTTTTATTTTAAATAATATATAATTAATGTATATAATTATTTACAAAAGGTATAGATGTTTAGATTTATTTATTTTCTTATTATTTTGTTAAGCATATTCTCATGCAATAAAAATAGTTATCGCTTGGAAGATAAAAGCAGTAATAATAATACTTTTGAAAACTCACAGCTTATATCTAAAGACGGTATAAAAGGAAGTATTGTTAAAGGTCAAAAGGATTATTATTATTTTAATATTAATAAAGAAGAGCTTATTGATTTTGATATATCTAACTTAGGAGATAAGCCTATAACTATGACTTTATATAACTATAAAAACAATGTTATTAAAGTGATAAGTGAGTTTGAGAATACAAATGAAAACACTAGAGTTTATACTATTCAAACCAATGATAAAGGTGAAGTGTATTCTTCTCAGGTTATGAAAGGTATTTATTTTAAACCGTCAGAAAACATTGAAGAAAATAAATATTATATAGTTATAGAATCAAAAAATGATGATACTGAATATAGCTTTATTCTTAAAAAAAGAGAATATAATGAAACTGATGAAAAAGAGCCTAATGATATAATATCTATGTCGCAGATAATAGATGTTAATAGCGAAAATAGACTTTATACTATAGATGGATATTACAGCCAAGTTTTTAATCCTAAGTTATATTCTGGGGATTTAAAGAACATGGAAATAGATTCTTATAAAGTTACAAACAGTTCATTTAATACTTATTCTATATCCATAGAACTTTCTGGAGTTCCTTCTGTTGATGCTAGTATAAGATTATATGATAATACTGGAAACTTTATTGCTAATTATGACCTTAATAATGTTGGAGACGGAGAGATTGTTGAAAAGTTAGTGCTTTATCCTTATATGTCATATTATTTTGTTTTGGTATCTGATAAGGCTGTATTAAATATACCATATAGGGTAAGTGTATTAGCTAAGCCTTATGATAAATATACTGAAGATGAACCTAATAATAAATATACACAAGCACAGAATCTAGAGTTTAATAAAACTTATAAGGGTGCTATAGATTATTCTTATGATAGAGACTATTATACATTCAATGTGCCGATACAATCAAGCATAAAACTATCTTATTTTCTAATAGATTCTCAGGCTATTAATTTAAGAATATCTAATGAAAATGAAGGAATAATAGCTACTATGCCTCAAAATGATGATGAGTATACTACTAGCTTAAAGCAAGGAAAGTACTATTTAATTTTTGAGAGAGATACCACTAAAGAGAAATGGGTGAAGGGAAGTTCTAGGATTAGAAATTATGAGTTTAGTATGGCTATATCCAATGAAATTAGCGGATATTATGAGGATTTAAATTATTTTAATGATTATTATAGTAATGATTATGATGATACTTTTTACAATAATAATTATAGTGACGGCTTTTACAATAATGGATATAGCGACAGTGTTAATAATGATAATCAAAATAATAATGAAGAGACTAATAATTATATTATACTAAAAGATGAAGATTATAATGCAGATTATTATCATTATAATAGTGAAGATAGTAATATGATAAATAATCAAGAATATACTAATTATGGTGAATATTAATTATGGGCATAAAGGATATTTTTAAGAAAAAAAATATTAAAAAAGATTCATCTGAAAACAAAGAATCTTCTTTAGAAAACAGTACTAAAGAAAATAATGCTAAAAAAAGAAGATTTAAAAAGAGATATATTCCTTTAATAATAATTTGTGTTTTAATTATAGCTGTAATTGGAGCTAGGATATATTTAAATAATGATAGAGTAAAGACTATAGTAGAGAATGTGGTATATTCTTCTCTAAATAGAAAATTAGTAATAGAGAAATTTAGTTATGGACTGCTCTTTCCTAAGATAGAAGCAAGTAATATAACTCTTTATAATTCTACAAACTTTAATGAAGCAGAAAATATAAGTTTATATAATTTAAGATTAAGGTTTTCATTATTTCAATTATTTTTCTTGAGGCTTCATGTAAAAGAATTAAGTATTGATAATTTGTATGTTAATATGTTTACAGATGAGGCAGGAAATTGGAACCTTCCTGATATGCCTCCTTCAGAGCCGAAAGTAGAAGATACAAATAAAGAGCCTTTTGATTTTACTAAATTAGATTTTCTAAAATTAAAAGCTGATATAGAAAATATTAGAATTAATAATTTATCATTTAGTGCTGATAGTTTATCTTATGTTACAAATAACAGCGGACTTTTTGCAAGTTTAAGTAATTTTAATTTGCATTTAGATTTAAATACAAAAAGATTTGCTTTATCTAAAGTAATGGGAGTTTCTGCTCCTGAGGTTTTAAAGAAGCTTAATATAAAGAGTTTTATAAGTAATGATTTGGTTTATAATAATTCTGCTTTAAATTTCAAAGATGAGCCGTTATTTAATTTGGATATATCTTATCCTAATGAAGATGAAATAAAGATTGTATTTGATTTTGAAGTAAGCGAGCCAAATTTAAGATATAATGGAATAAAAAAAGATGATATGCAAGTGGCGTTTAATTTGCTTGCTAGATATAATGTAAAAACTCAAAGCGTATTTATAGATAATATTTCATCAGAGCTTTTAAATGATGAAGTTCTCAAAGTAATAGCATCAGCAACAAATATATTTAATAGCAATATAGGAATTGCTTTAAATACTTTTTATGCAAGACTTGATTTAGGAAAATTAAATAGTTTAACATCTATGTTTATGCCTGCATTAGGTATAAATATGAATGGTCTTTTGAATGTTGATGCTGATAAAACTACAGGTACTATTAATAATCTTAATAATAAACTTACTATAGCTATGAAGAATATCAATTTTGATATGCAAAAAACTATATCTATAAAGAACCTTAATTCTACAACTGTAGTTGATTTAATTATTAATCCAGAAATAGAAGTTGCTGTTGATAATAAACTTACAATAGAGAGAGCAACTGCTTTAAGAAGGTATAGGTTTAATAATGCTAATGTGGCATTGAGGGTTGATTCTTCGTTAAACGGACTTACTTCTATAGCTACTGTAATAAATGACCCTAATAAAAAAAGCGACGCTATTGTTTATATAGATGATATTTCTGCTAAATATGGAAATGCTAATATTTTACTTAAAGGGCTTGTACGTTTTGATGAGCCTACAGATTTAAAATTGAACGTTTCATCACTTCCAGTTGCTGATTTTAGCGGAGGTTTGGCAAGAGGTTCATTAAATTTAGATGCTAATATTTTTGGTAAGCTATTAAGCGATATAGACCTTAATTTGAAAGGAATAATAAATAATTTCTCTTACAATTTAAGCGGAGAGGTTTCTTCTACTACAAAGGCTAATATTAATATGCTTGCTAATGCCAATATTATTTCACAGGATATTAATGTTTCTGAGTTTAATATTGATTTGGGTAATTTCTTTAATTTTAAGTCTTATTTAAATTTACAGGGTATGGGGTTAAAAAGCGGTTTTGTTAATGTACATACTTTAAGAATTGCTCCTTATGCCATGAAAAATTGGCTTTCTACAAAGTTTGCTGAGTTAGTAGATGGGCTTCCTTTTGAAGATGATGTTAAGCTAACAAGTGCTATTGCTTATAATTTATCTTTAGAAGATACATTTGCGAGTGTTACAAATTATACAACCGTTTATGTAACAGAAAAGCAGTATAAACTTCAAGATGTTACTATGCAAGTTGATGCTGATGTTAATTTTGGTGAGAACTTATACGCTAATATAAGAAAGTTTAATATAGATAGTCCTACTAACAATTTGAAAGTGAGAGTTGATGGTTATTTTACACCTGTAATAAAAAATGCTGATTTGAACTATGAGGTTGGTTTAGATACTGATAGTTTATATTTGCCTTTTGGAATTGAGATTGGCGGGCTTTTAAGCATAATAGGAAATTTAAAAAACAATATTGCCGATGGTGATTTGATTGCTGATAATTTCTTTGCTAATATGGATTCTCCAGATAAGATGTCTATACTATTAAAAGGCTTAGATTCTAATATAGATTATCATTTTGATTTAACTCCTAATAAAAATCAGGTGGTTTCAACTGCGGCAAGATATAATCCTCTAACAAGTCAAGTGCCAAATTTATTTATTGACCAGCTTAGAGTATATTTGAAAATACCTCCTTTTATAGATGACAGTATTAGAATAATGGATTTTTCTTCTTCAGTGAGAGTACAAGGACATGGTCTTACAATACAAGACTTAAAATCATCATTATACATTGGAGGAGAGAAGTTTGATGATAATTTATTTTTAGCATCAATATCAAACAACACAGCACCAAGAAGGGGAGCTATACACTTACCTTGGCTTAATGTTGATTTGGGAAGCTTTGATACTAGTACTATAAAATATGATATGAGAATGCTTGCAAGTGATATTAACTTTAAATATTTGCTTCCTCCAGAAAATAGAGATAAAATTAATGATGAAAAATTATTGGTTAATTTAACAGCAGATATTGCAGGTGTTGGAATTAGCCCTCTTAATAATATAAGACCTACTACATTCTTTGTTGGTATTAGTAAGATGTCTACAGAGTTTTCTAAGTTCTTAATAGAGATGATACGTCCAATTAACCCTGGTATATCTACTGTTGAAAATATTGTTCAATTTGGTTATGACCCTAATTCTGTAGAGTTTAGTATATCTGCAAATAAAGTATTTACTACATTCTATTTTAGAGACCAAAACTTAGACAAGCCTAATCAGCAAAAACAGCAATTAATAGCATTTGAAGGAGATAAGTTCGGTCTTGAACCTATGCCTTTCTCTGATGTTATATCTTACTTAGAAGGCGGAAATTAAGGAGATTTTATGAAGAAGTATTTAATATTTTGTATTTTTATATCAATTATTTTTACTAGCTGTTCTAAATTAATATTAGTTCAAGAGCCTGAGATGAGAGTTTTGGGAGGAAAGACTTTAATAGAAGCACAGGTTTTGGGCAGATATAGACAAATTGATGAGAGTGCTTATCAGATTTCTACTCTTTCAACAGATAAAGATTTAAGCCTAATAATGGTTAGTACAAATGTTTCTGATGAGGTTGCTTCAGAATATAAAGAGGCTTTAATTAGAAGCATGTTTAATCAAGATGAGATTAACCTTTATAAAACTAATGCCTATATTGGGGAGAATAATAGCGGATATTTATCATATATAGCATTTGACGTTACAGAGCCCGAAGTTCAATACGGAGAAACTAGAATAGAATATATAAAAGAAATAATGGAAAAAGAAAATGCTGACAGAAAAATTATAGCTGAATATTTAATATTATCAGACCCAAAACTTACAATGTCTAATATAAAAGAAGTAGAGGCGGCACTTTATAAGAGAAATATAGAGCGTCTTGTAAATAACAGCTACTATCAGCTTCCAGATAATAGTTGGACCTTATATACAAACTCTAATTAAGATATTTTGGTATATAATTAATAGTTTAATATAGAAATATAAAAATCTTTAATTTTTGTATTATATTCAAATGAGTTTATTTTTAGGTAAAATATAAGATTATATTTATAATATAAAGTAAAACATTTGCACTTTTGAGATTAGAAAATTGAATAAAATAAAAAACTTAAAAAATATAAATATTTATTTCTAGATATATTGGTGTTTTAATATATAATTAGTATTTATGAAAGTAGAAATAATAGATACAGCTTATGGCGGATATGGCGTTGCTAAAGAAGGAAAAATTATATTTGTAGCACATTCTGTTGAAGGCGATGTAGTTGATATATCCGTAAAAAAAGAAAATAAAAACTTTTGCTATGCTAATATAAATAGCATCATACAGCCTTCAAAGCATAGAATAAAAGCAAAATGTAAATATGCAGGTATTTGCGGCGGGTGTGTATTTAACCATATTGAATATAATAAGCAATTAGAAATAAAAAAAAGTATAGTATTAAACTCTATAAGAAATATTGAATATAAGAATAAAATAAACATCATAAAATCACCTAATGAACATTATAGACTTAGAGTAAATATGATAGCTCAAAACGGAAATATTGGCTTTTATAAGTTTAATACTAATGAGTTTGTGAATATAGATGAATGTATAATATTAAAAGAGAAACTATTTTGTAAAATAAAAAACTTTGTTAATCGTAGTAATATAACTGGAAATATTTATGCGATAGAAAGTAATAATGACAAAACGCTATCATTTGCTGATATTATAAAACAAAATAAAAATATAGATACAAGCTATTTTGATGGAATAACTATAAAACAAAAAAATAAAATAAAAATATACGGCATAGATAAAACAAATTACAACACATATTTTGGAGAAGTGCCATTATCACATAAAAGCTTTTTTCAATCAAATCATTATCTGTTAGATGAGTTTCAAAAGAGTACTGTTAAATATTTTAATGAATATGATAAGAATATAGTTGAGCTTTATGCCGGAAGCGGATTTTTTTCTGTTGCTATTAAAGAAAAATTAAAAAGTTTAAATATTGATTATAAATTAATATCTTCTGAGATAAGTTCTGATGCTGTAAATATTGCAAAAGATATTATAAAAGAAGATGCAAGCGAAACATTAAAAAAAATAAATTATAATGTAGATTCATTATTTGTTGATCCTCCTCGTGAAGGATTAGATAAAAAAGTAATAGAAAACATTATTAGAATAAAACCAAAAAAAATTATATATATTTCTTGTAACCCTATGACATTTTCAAGAGATATTAATTTATTAAAAGAATATTATCAATTAATAGACTTAAATATAATAGATATGTTTCCAGACACTTATCATATAGAATTAATTTCTTGTTTAAAACTAATAAAATAATTATATTGATATTAGTAATAAAAAATATATAATTCTATTTTAGGAGTTATAAAAAATCATGAAAATAATTTTTTTAGGCACTGGTACATCAGATGGTGTGCCTATGATAGGCTGCAAATGTAATGTTTGTAAAAGCAAAGATAAAAGAGATAAAAGAACAAGGTCATCTGTTTTAATACAGCATAAAAATAAAAATTATATAATAGATACTTCTTTAGATTTTAGGGAACAAATGCTTAGAGAAAAAGTTGATAGTTTAGAAGCAGTGTTCTATACACATCATCATGCCGACCACTCTTCTGGAATAGTAGATTTACGTTCATTAAATTTTATGATGCATAGGCATATAGATTGTTATGGAAATAAAGATACTATGGACGTATTAGAAGATAAATATAATTATATATTTAACCCCGTTCAAATAGGCGGAGGAATTCCTGATTTAGAGTTTCATATTATAGAAAATGCTACTAAATTTGATGATATAACTGTAACTCCAATTCCTGTAAAACATGGTATATTAAATATATTAGGCTATAGATTTAATAATTTTACATATATTACAGATGCAAGCTCAATAAGCGATGAAAGCTTAAAACTCATAGAGGGCAGTGAGATTTTAGTATTAAATGGATTAAGATATCGTCCGCATAGTACGCATTTATCACTTCAAGAATCTGTTAATATAGCAGATACTATTAAAGCCAAAAAAACATTTTTTACACATTTAACACATGATGTTTTACATAAAAATTTAGAAAAAGAACTGCCAAAAAGCATGTATGCTGCATATGATGGCCTAACTTTAGAAATATAATACGTTTTAATATTGATTATAAATATTAATAGTATATACTTATATATATACGATTATGTATAAAAATATTTTTACATATTGGAGGATATGATGTTTGGTTATCTACAAAAAATAGGTAAATCCTTAATGGTACCTGTAGCCGTATTGCCGGCAGCTGCTATCCTTTTGGGTATTGGTTACTGGATAGACCCTAATGGCTGGGGAGGCGGAAGCCCTGTTGCTGCTTTCTTTATTAAGGCAGGCGGTTCTATTATAGATAATATGCCTATATTGTTTGCGGTTGGAGTTGCTTTTGGTATGTCTAAAGACAGAAATGGTGCTGCTGCTTTGGCTGGACTTGTAGCATTTCTAGTTGTAACAACTCTTTTAGCTCCTGCTACAGTTGCTATGATTCAAAGTAAAGATGTTGCTGATGTAGCTCCTGGTTTTGCTAAAATTAATAACCAATTTATAGGTATACTTTGCGGTATTATAGCTGGCGAATTATACAACAAGTTTGCTGAAGTAAAATTACCAGAATTCTTAGCATTCTTTAGCGGAAGAAGATTTGTACCAATAATTACTTCCGGTGTTATGATGGTAGTATCATTCATATTAATGGTTATATGGCCTGCTATTTACGGCGGTTTAGTAAGTTTTGGTGAAGCTATCATTAGTCTTGGTCCTATAGGTGCTGGTATTTATGGTTTCTTTAATAGACTTTTAATTCCTGTTGGTTTACACCACGCTCTTAACTCAGTATTCTGGTTTGACGTTGCTGGTATTAATGATATACCTAATTTCTTAGGCGGTCAGGCTTCTATTGATGCTGGTACTGGTATTATCGGACAAACTGGTATGTATCAGGCTGGTTTCTTCCCTATTATGATGTTTGGTCTTTTAGGTGCTTGTTTGGCTTTCATTAAAAATGCTAAACCTGAAAACAGAAATAAAATTCGCTCTATAATGTTGGCTGCTGGTTTTGCTAGTTTCTTTACTGGTGTTACTGAGCCTATAGAGTTCTCATTCATGTTTGTTGCTCCTGTATTATATCTTATACACGCTTTATTAACTGCTATATCTTTAATCATTGCTTCTAGCATGAAATGGATTGCTGGTTTTGGTTTCTCTGCTGGTTTGATTGACCTTGTTCTTTCTACTAGAAACCCTTTAGCTACTCAATGGTATATGTTAATTGTACAAGGTATAGTATTCTTTGTGCTTTATTTTGTTATTTTCAACTTTGCTATTCAGAAATTTAATCTTAAAACTCCTGGAAGAGAAGATGATGATACTGATGAAATAGAAGTTACTGTATCAAGCAGCAAAAACGCTTCTTATGCAGATAAAGCTTTATTACTTCTTCCTTTACTTGGAGGACTTGAAAATATAGTTGATATTGATAATTGTGCTACAAGATTAAGATTAGAAGTAAAAGACAATACTATAGTAAATGATGCTGAAATTAGAAAACATTTCCCTGGAGTATTAAGACCTGGTAAAACTTCTGTACAAGTAATAGTAGGTACTGATGTACAATTCTTGGCAGATGAGTTTAAAAAGTTAGCAAAAAAATAATATATTATTGTTATTAATTATAAGAGGCATGGCATTATTTTTAATGCTGTGCCTTTTTTATTTATTATATAAAAATTCAATAAAAAATAATATATAAAAAATAATTGCAATAAAAATATTTTCATTATATAATTGTTTATTGAATTTTTATTTTAAGGATTTTATCTTATGCCAGCTAATTTAAAAGAAGCTCTAACCTTTGACGATGTATTATTAGTACCACAAGAATCAGATATTCTTCCCAAAGATGTATCTTTAGAAAGAAAATTAACTAAAAAAATCACATTAAAAACTCCATTAATAAGCTCTCCAATGGACACAGTAACAGAATCTCAAATGGCTATAGCAATGGCACTATGCGGAGGATTGGGGGTTATACATAAAAATATGCCGTTAGAACAACAGGCAAAAGAAGTAGCAATTGTAAAAAGTTTTAAAGATATAGAAAATAAAGAAAAAGCAAGCATTGATGAAAAAGGCTCTTTGATAGCTGCTGCTGCTATAGGAATCTCTGATGATAGATATGAAAGAACAGAAAAATTAATAGAAGCTGGTGTAAATATAATAGTAATAGATACAGCGCATGGTCATTCAAAAAATGTATTAGATGCAATAGCAGATATTAAAAAGAAATACACTCAAGTAGAAGTTATAGCTGGAAACATTGCTACAAAGGACGGAGCTAAGGCTTTGATAGATGCGGGAGTTGATGCTATAAAAATAGGTATAGGTGCTGGCTCAATATGTACAACAAGAATTATTGCGGGAGTTGGAGTTCCTCAGCTTACTGCTATAGAAGATGCTTCAGAGATAGCTAAACAGTATAATGTTGGAGCTATTGCTGACGGCGGTATAAAATATTCTGGAGATATAGTAAAAGCTTTTGCTATAGGTGCTGATGCTGTAATGGCTGGAGGACTTTTCTCTTCTACTTATGAGGCTCCTGGTGAAGTTATTATAATAGACGGTAAAAAATATAAACCTTATAGAGGAATGGGTTCTGTAGGTGCTATGCTTCATGGAAGTAAAGACAGATATTTCCAAAGTGAAGTTGTAAACAAATCTAAGTTTGTACCTGAAGGTATAGAAGGCGTTACTGAATATAAGGGACATGTTTCTGATGTTGTTTATCAAATTACAGGCGGTATTCGTTCTGGAATGGGATATATTGGTGCTAGAACTATAGAAGAGTTACAGAAAAAGGCAGTATTCTTAAAGATAACAAATCAAGGTCTTGCAGAAAGCCATGTACATGATGTAAAAATTACTTCTAAAGCACCTAATTATTAAAACATATTTTTATATAAAATAGATTTATATAATTTTATTAATTACTCAATAGATAATCTTTATTTTATAATTAAATATATATAATAATAAGTATTAATTTATGATATTATAAAAAAGTTGTATTTTCAATACAGTAAAATATAACTTTATAAAAAATTAAAATGTTTGTAAAAAAAGCCCGTAGAAACTTTAGCTTCTACGGGTTTTTTATAACTTAAAAAATTAAATAATATTATTTATCTTGTAATACAGCAATTCCTGGTAATTCTATTCCTTCTAGGAACTCTAAAGAAGCACCGCCTCCTGTAGATACGTGAGTCATCTTGTCAGCAACACCAGATTTATTAACAGCAGATACACTGTCACCGCCTCCAATAATGCTTACAGCTCCAGAATTAGCAATAAACTTAGCCACCTCAAAAGTACCTTTAGCAAAATTAGCCATTTCAAATACACCTAATGGTCCATTCCAAACAACTGTTTTAGCATTTTTAAGTATGCCTTCAATTTCTGTTAAAGTTTTAGGTCCAACGTCCATACCCATCCAGCCAGCAGGTATAGCTGTAGAATCTACAACTTTTATAGCAGCATCATTGTCGAATTTATCAGCAATAACGTTATCAACAGGTAAATATAAAGTTTTGTTTAATTCTTTAGCTTTATCCATAATCTCTTTAGCAGTAGAAATATAATCATCTTCGCATAAAGAAGCACCTATTTCTAATCCTTTAGCCTTAAAGAAAGTATAAGCCATACCGCCTACAACAATTAAAGTATCAACTTTGTTAAGTAAGTTTTTAAGTACAGATATTTTAGAAGAAACTTTAGCTCCTCCAATTATAGCAACAAAAGGACGAGCAGGGTTAGCAACAGCATCTCCCAAATATTGTATCTCTTTCTCCATTAAGAAACCAGCAACAGCAGGCATTCCAGCTTTAGCAGATACTATACCAGCAGTAGAAGCATGTGCTCTGTGTGCAGTACCAAAAGCATCATTAACATAAACATCAGCTAAATCAGCTAATTGTTTTGAGAATGCTGCATCATTTTTCTCTTCTTCAGCATGATATCTTAAGTTTTCAAGAAGTAATACATCTCCAGCTTTTAACTCAGAAGCAAGTTTTTTTACTTCTTCACCTATACAATCATTAGCAAAAATAACTTTATTGTTAGGAAGTTTAGTTTTTAAATAATCATAAACAGGTTTTAGAGAATATTTAGGATTAGCTTCGCCTTTTGGTCTTCCTAAATGGCTCATAAGTATAAGAGAAGCACCCTGAGAGAGAATATACTCAATAGTAGGCATAGCAGCATCTACTCTTGTAGTGTCTGTAATTTTAGAGCTAGTTTCTTTATCAAGAGGCACATTGAAGTCAACTCTCATTATGACTTTTTTGCCTTTAATGTCTATGTCTTTTACTGATTTTTTCATTTTTATATCCTTTTAATTTTTATATTCATTAAAAATTTAAAGGGTGCTATAATTTAATATTATGCACCCTTATTATAGCCTAATAAATTAGTTATTATAACTTATTATTATTTTTTGTTGTACATATATAATAATAAATCAATTACTCTGTTAGAATAACCCCATTCATTATCATACCAAGAAACGATTTTGAAGAATCTTTTCTCGCCTTTTAAGTTATTTTGAACTGTAGCTAAAGAATCGTAAATAGAGCTTCTATTGTCATGTATGAAGTCGCTAGATACTAATTCTTCATTACAATAACCTAAAACACCTTTCATATAAGATTCAGAAGCTTTTTTCATTAAAGCATCGATTTCTTCAATAGAAGTATCTTTTTCACTTCTGAAAGTTAAATCTACAACAGATACATCTGGAGTAGCAACTCTGAAACTCATACCTGTTAATTTACCTTTAGTAACTGGTAAAACTTCACCAACAGCTTTAGCAGCACCAGTAGTAGATGGGATAGTGTTCACAGCAGCAGCACGTCCGCCTCTCCAGTCTTTTTTAGAAGGACCGTCTACAGTTTTTTGAGTAGCAGTATAAGAGTGAATAGTAGTCATAAGACCTGTTTCTATACCAATACCTTCTTTAAGAAGTACATGTACTAGTGGAGCTAAACAGTTAGTAGTACAAGAAGCATTTGATACTACATGATGATTAGCAGGGTCATATTCTTCATGGTTAACACCATAAACGAAAGTTCTTAAATCACCTTTACCAGGAGCTGAAATGATAACTTTTTTAGCACCTGCAGCTATATGACCTTCAGCTTTTTCTTTATCAGTGAAAAGACCAGTAGATTCGATTACATATTCAACACCTAAATCTTTCCAAGGAAGGTCTTTTAATTCTTTAGTAGCACCGATACATTTAATTTTGTTGCCGTTTACTACTAATACATCTTCGCCTTCAGTAGTTATATCAGCTTTCATTCTGCCATGAACTGAGTCATATTTTAATTGATAAGCAAAATATTTAGCATCAGTACTAACATCAACAACACCTACTACATCTATCTCTTTACCTAATAAACCGCGTTCTACTAATGCCTGAAAAACTAGACGACCAATACGTCCGAAACCATTTATTGCTACTTTTACAGCCATAAAATTACTCCTTAATTAAAATAATATTCTATATACGAACATATAAAACTATATTTTATGCTATCATAAATAAAAATTTAAGTCAAGGATAATTTAATATTTTTAATTTTATCAAACATTATTTTATTTGTTTTATTTTCCGACATAGTTAAATTATATTATTTAGTAAAAAATATAATTGAAATTTATTGTTTTAATTATATATTAAAAATGGTAGGGTTTTTAAGTAATGAATAAATTATTAATTATTTCATTATTGTTTGTTTTTATCATATCTTGTGAGAAAAAGATAGTTTATGAAAGTAAGCAATATACTGGTAATATGACAAATAATATATATACCAATGATATAGATGTTAGAAGCAGAAAATTTGATGCTATAGGTTTAATAAAAAAAAGTTCTTTTACAATGTATCCTGATATAAAAATAGAGGATTTAATAACATCTTTTAATACAGTTGAATGGGAAGATTTTATAGCAGAAGATGATTATATGCGTTATGTGGATATTATAGGCACAATAGACACTAACAAATATATTTTTCAATTTAAAATACTTGACCATTATAATTGGGAGTTATATGCTTTTGAAATGAACAACAAAGCTTATACTACAGATAGAGCTTCATATAGGCTATATTCTCTCTATACAAACCGTATTGTAGAAACTAACGCAGTAATAAACACTAATTTATAAATACTATAAAAAAATGATATTGATTGATTTATTAGATAATTTTATCATCAGCAATAAAAAATTATAAATGCTCTGATATAAACTCTTTTATTTTTTTCCAATACAATGTTTCATTATGTTTTGCAGAACTTATATGATAAGCACCTTCTACAATTAATTTATCCTTTTTTGATGAACAAGCATTATATAGCCTCTCCATCATCTCTAAAGGCACTAAATCATCTTCACTTCCATGAATAAATAGTATAGGAGTTTTTGTTTTTGATACAGATTTTAAAGCATTAGCCTCTGAAAAAAAATATCCTATTCTTAGTTTTGTTATTAATGATATTGTAGGTATAAAAGGAAAGTAGGGTAGGTGATAGCTTATTTTTAGCCTGTTTCCAAGCTGTTCATTAGCATTAGTATATCCAGAGTCTTCTATTGCAAGTTTTACATGTGAAGGAATGTTTTCAGATAAAGCAATCATTATAGATTCTGCCCCCATAGATATACCAAATAAAATAATATCAGCATTACTATTTATTGATAATATATATTTAATCCAAGCGAGAATATCTTCTTTTTCTAAATAACCCATACCATAAGAGTTGCCTTCGCTTAATCCATGAGTTCTCAAATCTATAAGAATAACATTATACCCCATATTAAAAAACTTCTCACCATAATACCTCATATTAGAGCCTTTACTCTCATATCCATGAACTATTATTGTATAAATATTAGAGTTTTTATTTTCTATAAAATGAGCATGCACTTTCAAATTATCAGAAGTTTTTGTGTATACATCTATTTGAGATTTTTCAAACCATTCTCTTCTTTTTTCTTTTTCTAAAATCTCTTCTTTAGTTTCTTCTTTGCTGTTTTTTTTGATTTCTAGTACTCTTTTTTTGCCTTTAATTAAAACTAGCTGTACATAATAATTTGATATTATAATAATAGCTAAAAGTAATATTATTAATATTATTATGAATATCATATTATTTATTAATTGCCGATTTTAATTGCCAATAGTAGTACCGAATTTCATTCCTATTTGTGCACCTATATCTAATGAAGCTAGATTTCTGCTTTCAACAAGAACTTTTTCTGCCCCTCTTAAATCTATGCCAAAATCAGTACCAATATATGCTCCAACTAATAAAGCAACATTATCTTGAATATTGAAAGAATAATCAAAAGTAAGCTTAATATATGTCATTACCATATTTTTCATTACATCATCAATTTTTCCAACATCATAATAGCTAAAAGTTTTAGTACTTGTATTGTCATTAAAAAACTCTGCAGAATGTGTGAGATATAAAGGCACTTTTACACCAATGCCAAGACCAATAGCAAAATTACTATAATGAAATTTAGGAAGTATACCAATTTGCATATTTTCAAAAGTATAATATTCTCTTACATTTACATCTTTTTGAGTAGTTTCATCTTTATAAGAGCTTTTAAGCCCAAAAGAATCATGAGAATAACCTATATCTACGAGTAAACTAATTCCTTTCTCTTCATCAGTTACTAAATAACCAGCTTGAAAACTTATACCAGCATCAAATCCAACAGTACCGCTATTTTTTCTATAAGTGTCTTTATAACTTTGAGGAGCATCTTTAGAAAAGTAAACATTATAAAAACTAAAACTAGCTCCAATAGGTATAGTAGCTCCTAATTGCCAGCCGCTCTCTGCAAATGATAATTTAGCAAATATAAATAAAAAAGATAAAATAATAATTTTTTTCATAAAACTCTCCATAAAAACAATTTTAAATAACTTTAAAATAATTTTTAATAAAATTTAATTCATTTCTATTTTTTTAGCCTCATGCCATAATTTATCCAAATCATAATACTCTCTTCCTTCCTGTGTAAACAAATGTATTACCAAAAAGCCGTAATCTGTTAAATACCATAAAGAATCAGAATTATTATCATTTTCTGCATAAGGAGTAACGCCTTCTTCTTTTAGTTCTTTATAAACAGCATCAGAACCAGCCTTCATTTGCGGAGCAGAAGAAGCTGTTGCTATAATAAAAAAGTCTGAAAGGGTAGTAACACCATCTAAATCTAATATTACTATGTCTTCAAGTTTTTTATCATCTAAAGCTTTTGCTGCTTTTAGAGTTAGGCTTTTAGCCATTTCTCTGTCTATCATTTTTTTTGTTTTGTTTGAATCATTGAATTTCATAGTAATCATACCCCAAAATTAATACTGCATTATTTAAAAGCCTTCTATCAGTTTTAGCATATATCCTGCTAATTCTACATTCATTAGCAACCATAAAAGACTTTTCTATCTCACCGTTTCTTATAAGAACAATGCTATTATACACTTTAGCAGGAAAATTTCCATACTCACCAGCCGCAAATCCCCTATAACGCATTCTAATATTTATTCTATCTGCAAGCCCAGAAACATCAGTGCCATTTAAAATTATTAAACTAACATCTTCATTGTTTAATTCACTTCTCTCTGTTTTTAATCCCACATATAAAGCCAAATCTTCCATCTGTTTTACAAAAGCACTTCCTTCAAGTAATGGATTAAGTATTCCTTTATCATCAACTCTCGCATCTATATTTTGTACTATTAAGCTTTTTTCATTGCTGTTTGATATTATCTTTAATATAGCCTTAATATCCGGAGGTCTCAAATTGCTTTTTATTTTTGAGTAAATAGCATTTCTCATATCTTTTCTAACTATCATAGATTTAAGCTCAGGACTTTGTATAAAACTAATCATTAAATTAATAATAACATCTTCAAGTCTATATAAAGTTTCTATATCCTCATATTGTTTCATAGTAACATAGTGTAAATATGATACTACCTTGTTGCCATGAAACATCCATTCTCCAATATCAAAGTTAATATTATAAAGGCTGTTATTTTCTACATAATGAATAGGCTCTTCTACATACATCTTTACTCCGCCTATTAAATCTATTATGTCTGATATGCTGTTATTGTCTAGTGTGATTTTGTATGTTATTTTTTTATTGACTGTATTTTCTATAGCATTAAATACTGAAGAATCTCCGCCTTCTTTGTATAATTCTTTTAGAGGGATAGGGTTTTCTTTTTTGTTTTTCCAAAGAGCTACATTTCTTGGAAGGCCTATTAATCCAATTCTATTATGTAAACTTGATAATACGCCCACATATGCCCCATAAGGCTCATTGTTTTCATCTATGAATAATACAGAGAAGTATAATTCTTCATCTTTTTTTATTGCTGAATCAATTTTACTGTATAGAAAATAATATAAAGTAAAAGCCGCTATAACAATGATGAAAGTAAAAGAAGATATTAATATAATTACAGCTTTTTTATTGGCATTGCTTATAGTTTTTAAGGCTTTATTATTATCGTTGTTTTTAATTTTCATAAAAGTATTATGGGTATAAAAAAACCATATCATTAACAGATATGGTGAATAGATGAACCGGTGACGGGTTTCGAACCCGCGAATGCAGGAATGAAAATCCTGTGTGTTAAACCTCTTCACCACACCGGCGTATATAAAGTAATTGTAGGTGTATAAAACCTATGTGAGCCAAGAAGGGTTCGAACCTTCGACAACCGCCTTAAAAGGGCGATGCTCTACCGACTGAGCTATTGGCCCGTTTTTTTATTTATCAATTTAATGTTTAGGTATATTACTATATTATTTTATTTTTGTCAAGTATTAAAAAATATTTTTTTGTATAAATTTAATTATTATTTATTTTGAAATATAAAAAAATGATAAAAGTGTGGTTTTATTTCAAGTTTTAGTATATAATTTTTTAGAATTATTATATTATTATCGAGGTTTTTTATGGAATTAAGAAAATTAACAGAAGAAGAAAGAAATGTGATAATATTTAAGGGTACTGAATATCCTTTTACAGGCGAATATAATGACTTTTTTGAGGAGGGTGTTTATTGCTGCAAACAATGCGGTGCTGAATTATACCGCTCTGAAGATAAGTTTAAATCAAAGTGCGGCTGGCCTTCATTTGATGATGAAATAAAAGGAGCTATTAGAAGGTCATTAGATGAAGACGGATATAGAATAGAAATTACATGTAATAACTGCGGTGCTCATTTGGGACATGTATTTCAAGGAGAGCATTTAACAGATAAAAATATAAGGCACTGTGTAAACTCTATTTCGTTAATATTTAAACCTAAAGAAGATAAGTAAAAATAAAAAATAAAAGAAAATTAATAAGGATTATAATACTTTAATATGAATACAGCTATATTAATATCATCTTTAATAATAATAATTTGTATAGTAGCTAGTAAAATATCTATGAAAGTGGGAGTGCCTTCGCTTTTGCTTTTTTTGGTTTTGGGAATGCTCTTCGGCTCTGACGGAATTTTAAAAATAGAGTTTGATAATTATGTTGTGGCAGAGCAGATATGTACTATCACTTTAATATTTATAATGTTTTACGGAGGCTTTGGTACTAATTGGAAAGTTGCTAAACCAGTTGCTAAAAAAGCGTTTTTACTATCATTTGTCGGTACTTTTATTACTTCAATGGTTACTGGAGTATTATGTTATTTTGTATTAAAGTTTGAATTATTTGAGAGTTTTTTGATAGCTTCGGTTATTGGTTCTACTGATGCTGCTTCTGTGTTTTCTATACTTCGTTCAAAGAATTTAAACTTAAAAGACGGGCTTGCTTCTCTTTTGGAGCTTGAAAGCGGAAGTAATGACCCTATGTCTTACATGCTTACTGTTATATTTTTAGGTCTTATCGGAAAAACATTAAATAGTCCTCTTTCAATAGTTTATATGGTATTTGCTCAGATAGTATTTGCTGTGATAGTGGCAGCTTTAATATCTTTTATGGCTTATAATGTTTTAAGAAAATTCAAGTTTCCTGTAAGCGGTCTTGATACTATATTTGTGCTTGCGGTTGCTTTGCTTTCTTATTCTTTATCTTCTATAGTTGGCGGCAATGGATATTTAGCAGTTTATTTGGTTGGCATAGTTCTTGGAGACAGCAGTATTAAAAATAAAGTAGCTTTAGTTAATTTCTTTGACGGTGTTACTGGGCTTATGCAGATGGTGCTATTTTTCTTGCTAGGTCTTCTTTCTTTCCCTTCAAGAATATCTAATGTAGCTCCTACTGCTATATTTGTAGCATTGTTTATAACATTTGTATCTAGACCTATAGCGGTATTAGCAATATTAACTCCTTTTAAGGTATCATTAAAAAAACAGCTTTTAATCATGTGGGCTGGACTTAGAGGTGCTGCTTCCATTGTTTTTGCTATATTTGTTATAGTAAATGGAGAAGCTATTAGTTATGATATATTTCATATTGTGTTTTTCTTAGCAATCATATCTGTATCTTTTCAGGGTACTTTGCTTCCTATTATTGCCAAAAAACTCGGACTTGTTGATTCTGCAGAAAATGTATTAAAAACTTTCAACGACTATGTAGATGATGATGATATGGGGCTTATACAAGTTAATATCACTAAAAATCATCATTGGGTTGGCAGAGAAATTAAAGATATAGAGCTTCCAGAAAACTCAATCATTATAACAATAGAGAGAGGAGATGAAACTATTATTCCAAATGGAAGTACTGTTATAAATAGCGGCGATACAATTATACTTAATGCTAAAAGAACAAAATATTATGATATCACATTAAAAGAAATAAATATTAATATAAATCACCCTTGGAAAAATAAAGAATTAAAAGATTTGAAATTGCCAAAGGATAATTTAATAGTGATGATAAAAAGAGACGGAGGCACTATTATACCTCGTGGAAACACGATGATAAAATATAGAGATGTTTTACTTATGAGAAATAATGATTAGATTAATTATTATAAAATCAATACTTGAAAAAAAATATATTGATTGTATAATATTTTCAATAAAAATAAGAAAATAATTAAAAATTAAAATATTTGTAAGGAGAAAAAATTTATGGCAGCAAAACAGTTGTTATTTGATGAAGAAGCTAGACGCTCCCTTATGCGTGGAGTAGATGCTTTAGCTAATGCAGTAAAAGTAACTTTAGGACCACGCGGACGTAATGTTGTAATAGACAAAAAATTTGGTCCTCCTACTATAATAAATGATGGTGTTACTATCGCTAAAGAAATAGAATTAGAAGACCCATTTGAAAATATGGGTGCTCAAATAGTTAAAGAAGTAGCTACTAAAACTAATGATGTTGCTGGTGACGGTACTACTACAGCTACAGTTTTAGCTCAAGCTATGGTTAAAGAAGGTTTAAAAAACGTAACTAGCGGTGCTAATCCTATGCTTATTAAAAGAGGTATAGAAAAAGCAGTTAGCGAAATAGTTGCTCATATTAAATCTGAAGCTAAACAAATTAAAGGAAAAGAAGAAATCGCTCAAGTTGCTACAATTTCTGCAAACAACGATAAAGAAATAGGTGCTTTAATAAGCGATGCTATGGAAAAAGTTGGTAAAGAAGGTGTTATCACTGTTGAAGAGGCTAAATCATTAGAAACTAGCCTTTCATTAGTTGAAGGTATGCAATTTGACAGAGGTTATATTTCTCCATATTTCGTAACTAATGGAGATAGTATGACTGCTGAATTAGAAGATGCTTTAGTTCTTATTTATGATAAAAAAATATCTAACATGAAAGAACTTCTTCCTGTACTTGAAAAAATTGCTCAAACTGGAAAACCTTTCATTATTATTGCTGAAGATATAGAATCTGAAGCTTTAGCTACTTTAGTATTAAACAAAATGAGAGGAGTATTAAATGTATGTGCAGTTAAAGCTCCTGGTTTTGGTGACAGAAGAAAAGCTATGCTTGAAGATATTGCTATATTAACTGGCGGACAAGTTATCAGTGAAGATTTAGGTATGAAACTTGAAAACACTGGTTTAGAGCATCTTGGTAAAGCTAAAAAAATCACTGTTGATAAAGAAAACACTACTATAGTTGAAGGTGCTGGTAAAAAAGCAGATGTTCAAGCTAGAGTAGTTACTATTAAAAAACAAATAGAAGAAACTGACAGCGATTATGACAGAGAAAAATTACAAGAGAGATTAGCTAAGCTTTCTGGTGGTGTTGCTGTTATTAATATTGGTGCTGCTACTGAAGTAGAAATGAAAGAGAAAAAAGCTAGAGTAGAAGATGCTTTATCTGCAACTCGTGCTGCTGTTGAAGAAGGAGTTATTCCTGGCGGCGGTATCACTTACTTACATGCTCAATCTAAACTTGATGCTATTAAATTAGAAAATCCTGATGAGCAAGTTGGTGTTAATATAGTAAAAAGAGCTATAGAAGAGCCTATAAGAATGATAGCACAAAATGCTGGTTTAGACGGTTCTGTTGTTGCTATTGAAGCTAAAAAACAAAAAGGCAATATGGGTTTCAACGCTCTTACTAATGAGTGGGTTGATATGTTAAAAGCTGGTATTATTGACCCTGCTAAAGTATCTAGAAGTGCTTTACAAAATGCTGCTTCTATTGCTTCTCAAGTATTAACTGCTGAAGTTATTATTACTGATATACCTGAACCTGAAAAACCAATGCCTCCAATGCCTGGTGGTGGAATGGGTGGTATGTATTAATAATTACCATTAGCTTAAAAAATAATTTTTTTAATATAAAAGCCTTAGCGATTATTTGTTAATCGCTTGGGCTTTATTTTTTATATGGAGTATTTTTTTATGAAAGATAAAGTGTTTAGCATAAGATTTGCCACTATAGATGATGTTTCTACTATATTAAAGTTTATTAAGGAATTAGCTTCTTATGAAAAGCTTGAAAATGAGGTTGTTGCTACTGAAGATATATTAAAAGAATGGATATTTGAAAAGAAGAAGGTTGAAGTTTTGATTGCTTTAGAAGATGATGCTCCTATTGGATATGCTTTGTTTTTTCACAATTTTTCTACTTTTTTAGGTAAGGCTGGTATATATTTAGAAGATTTATATATTAGAGAGAGTTTTAGAGGGTTGGGATATGGAAAGAGATTATTAAAGGAGCTTGCTAAAATTGCTGTTGAGAGAGGGTGTGAAAGGCTTGATTGGCAATGTTTGGATTGGAATAAGAGCAGTATTGATTTTTATTTATCTATTAATGCTGTTAAAATGGAAGATTGGTATACTTATAGATTAAGTCATGATAATTTAAAAGAGTTCTCCAAAAAATAATAATTTTGATATTTAAACTATTAAAATATCATTGACTTTTATTATGTATTTTGTATATTTAATAAAGGTTAATGTTTTTTATTTGGATTTTTTGTGAAGTTTAAATTAATTATTTTTATAGTTGTTTTATCTTTTTTGTCATTTTCTTGCAGTACAAAAAAGATTTTATCTTCATTTGAGATTAGAGATGAACTAGGAAATTATTATATAAAAAAAGTTGATTTTCCGGCATCTGCTACAATAGAAGAAAAAGTAGAGATGGCTTCAAGAGTGATACCTACAACTAATCAATATAAATGGCAAAGTTTAGAGCTTACGGCTTTTATACATTTTGGCATAAATACTTTTACAGGTAAAGAATGGGGTGATGGTACAGAGAGTCCTATTTTATTTAGTCCTACGGATTTGGATGTTGATCAGTGGGTGAGAGTATTAAAAGATGCTGGCTTTAAGCTTATAATACTTACAGCAAAACATCATGATGGTTTTTGTTTGTGGCCAACTAAGACAACTAGTCATTCTGTAGCAAGTTCTCCATATAAGGGCGGCAAAGGAGATATTGTAAAAGAGTTTAGTGATGCTTGTAAAAAATATGGGGTAAAAATGGGGCTTTATCTTTCGCCTTGGGATAGAAATGCCTCTTCTTATGGCAGCGGAGAGGCTTATAATGATTTTTATGTTAAACAGCTTACAGAACTCGCTACTGGATATGGTGAACTTACAGAACTTTGGCTTGATGGGGCTAAAGACCCTAAAGCTCCTAATCAAACTTATGATTTTGAGAGATATTTAGAGGTGTTAAAAAAGTATCAGCCTAATGCTGTTAGTGCTATAAAGGGTGAAGATATTAGATGGATTGGAAATGAACAAGGTTATGGAAGAGAGACAGAATGGGGTGTTCAAGGCTATAAACCTAATTCTTACAAAGATTCTGAAAGTTATAATGCTTCACTTGGTCTTAATTTAAAAGCACAAGATTTAGGAAGCAGAGATATATTAAAAAAAGTAAATTCTGTTTATTGGTATCCTTCTGAAGCGGATGTTTCTATTAGGCCTGGTTGGTTTTATCATAGCTATGAAAGTCCTAAAGGTTTAGATGAATTAATAGAGGTTTATTATAAGTCTGTTGGGTATAATTCAGTTTTACTTTTAAATGTGCCTCCAGATACTAAAGGCAAATTTGATAGTAGAGATATAACAGTTCTTAATCAGTTTGGTAATTATATAAAAACAACATTTGCTAATGGACTACTTAAAAATGTAACTAATACTTGGGTTAATGCAAAAATTGGAGATTCTAAAGAGTATGCATTAAAAACTCCTTCTGCAATTAATGTTTTACTTATACAAGAAGATATTATGAAAGGTCAGAGGGTAGAGAAGTTTAGTGTTGAAGTTTATAGCTCTGGACAATGGAAAAAAATAACAGCTAATAATAAAGAACCTAATTTAACTACTATAGGATATAAAAGACTTCTGAAATTTGATACTGTTCAAAATGCTGAGAAAATAAAAATAACTATAGATGAAGCAAGAACTAATGCTAATATATCTCAAGTTAATGTTTATTATTCTTCTAAATAAATAGCTTATGCCAATATGTAATAATAATAATTTTTTCAATTTTATGTAAAATAAATATGTTATTGTAAAAGATAATATTGACTTTATACTGAAATTATGTTATTTTATAATTGTATAGATAGAATATTAGAATAATAAAGTACAGAAATAAATGAGGTGAAGGTATGAATGTAGTTATAATAATCACCTCTGTTGTAGTTGCGTTTGTTTTTGGATATATAACCCGCTGGGTAATAGCTAAAATTAATCTTAATTCAGCGGAGATAATAAGACAAAATATGCTTCGCGATGCTAAAGAGCAAGCTGAAAATGAAAGAAAAAATATCATTTCAGAGGCTAATTTAGAATTACAAAAAGAGCGTAATAGATTAGAAAATGAAAATAAAGACAGAAGATCAGAAATTCAAAAATTAGAGAATAGAGTACTACAACGAGAGGCGAATTTAGACAAAAAAACTCAGTATTTAGAAAATAAAGAACATAATATTGAGAATAAATTAAAGAAAATTAAAGAGCAAGAAGAAAAATTAGATGCTCTTCTTGAGGAAGAAAAAAAAGAGCTTGAAAAAATAGCAGGCTTTACTCGTGAAGAGGCTAAAAATGCTCTAATGATAGAAATAGAAGAAGATGCCAAAAAAGCAGCTTCAAAGATAGTAGATAATATAGAAAAAAATGCTATAGAAGCTGGTGAAAAAAAGGCTAGAGAAATAATTGTTCAAACTATACAGAGAATATCTAGCGATGTAACTCAGGAATCTTCTGTTACTTCTGTTTCTTTGCCTAGTGAAGAGATGAAAGGAAGAATTATAGGCAGAGAGGGAAGAAATATCAGAATGCTTGAAACACTTACTGGAGTTGATATTATTATAGATGATACTCCTGAGGCTGTTGTTATATCTTGTTTTGACCCTGTAAGAAAGCATATTGCTAAAGTATCATTAGAAAAACTTATATTAGACGGACGTATTCACCCTGCAAGAATAGAAGAGATTGTTGAAAAAACTAGAAGAGAAGTTGAAGATTCTATTATGACAGCAGGTGAGAATGCTATTGCTGATTTAAATCTTACTACTATGCATCATGAGCTTATTAGACATATGGGTAGGCTTCAATATAGAACTAGCTATGGACAGAATATGCTTCTTCATAGTAAGGAAGTTGCTAATATTGCCGGTATGATTGCAGCAGAAATTGGTGCAAATGTGGAAATGGCTAAGAGAAGTGCATTTTTGCATGATGTTGGAAAGGCTATAGAGATTGAGGGTGAAGGTTCTCATGCTATGAGCGGAGCTGATTTGGCTAAAAGATGCGGAGAGAGAGAAGAGGTTGTTAATGCTATAAGAGCTCATCATAATGATGTGGAAACTCAAACTGTTGAGGCTGTTATAGTAAAGGCGGCTGATGCTATTAGTGCTGCTCGTCCGGGTGCTAGAATGGAATCTTTTGAAAATTATATTAAAAGACTTGATGATTTGGAAAAGATTGCTGATAGTATTGAGGGTGTTGAGAAATCTTTTGCTATACAGGCTGGAAGAGAGCTTAGAGTTATGACTAAGAGTGATGTTGTTGATGATGTTAAGGCTAAGCAGATTGCAAGAGATATTGCTAAGAGAATAGAAGATGAACTTAAATATCCGGGTATTATTAGAGTTACTGTTATTAGAGAAACTAGAGCAGTTGAAGTTGCTAGATAATAATAAAGGTTTATTTTATGGCTATTAAAAATATATTATGTCTTGGCGATATTGTTGGTGTTACAGGAAGATATGCTGTAAGAAGGCATTTAGAAGAGATTAAATTAGAACATAATATAGATTTTGTTATAGCGAATGGAGAGAATGCAGCTAATGGGGTTGGTATTACTAGAGATACTGCCTCAGAGCTGTTTAATTCTGGCATAGATGTACTTACTACTGGGAATCATGTATGGAATAATAGAGATGTATTTGCATTGATTGGCAATGAGAATAGACTTCTTCGTCCATACAATTATCCTAATGAATCTCCTGGGCTTGGTTATTATATATATGACGGTGATGATTTTAAAATAGGTGTTCTTAACCTAATGGGCAGAACTTTTTTAGAGCCTTTGGATTGTCCTTTCAAAAAAGCTAATATTGCTATCAAACATCTAAAAGAGAAAACTAATGTTATATTTATAGATTTTCATGCTGAAGCTACTGCAGAAAAAATTGCTTTTTCTTATTATCTTGAAGGACAGGTAAGCTGTATTTTCGGTACTCATACGCATGTTCAAACTGCTGATGAAAAGATAATTTCTTCTCATACTGCTTATATATCTGATATAGGCATGTGCGGAAGTTATGATTCTGTTATTGGTATGAAAAAAGAAGCTGCTATTGCAAGATTTGTTAGTAAAATACCTCATAGATTTGAAGTTGAAACTACTAACCCTATGATTAATGGTATAATAGTACAAGTAGATACTCAAACAGGAAAAGCTTCTTCTATTAAAAGAATTAATATAGTATATAATAATGATCAAGTTGAAAGACTTGAGAAGTAAATATTATGCCTAATACAAAATTGTTTTTCAGACATTTTTTTATTTTTTATATAAAAGTAGCTTTAATACATACATTAACTTATTTTATTTTTGGGTTATTATTTTCAAATATTTTCGATTATTCTACTATTTATAGTTATAATGTTGTTAATAATTTTATGAGAGGTTTTGATTCTCCTTTAATATTATTAGGACCTTTTTTACAGCCTATAAGAGCTATATTTATTACTATTGCTTTATACCCTATAAGAAATATTATAGCTACTAAATTGGGTTTTTTGAAGTTATGGATAATATTAGTATTCATTGGCATTATAGCAACACCAGCGGCAGCTCCTTCATCTTTGGAAGGTATAATATATACTCAGCTCCCGCTTGAATATCATCTTATATCTCTTCCAGAACTTTTATTACAAACATTAACTTTCTCTATTTTGCTATGGGCTTTTGAATTATTGCCGAATAAAAACGAAAATTTTTCTAATAGATTATTCTTATTAAAAATAATTTTCTCTTTATTTTTTTCTTTATTTGGAATATTTTTAACTTCTGTTTCTGGTTTAATTATAATAAACTTTTTAGAAATTGATTATATGAATATTAAATTAGATAAAGAAACAATCTCATATTTAACTGCTATATTAATATTGACTATAATAGTTTCTTATGGTTTTGCAAATAAAGTTGCTAAAAATAAAATATGGCTTTTGCTTATTATTCCTTTAATTTTTATTATATATTTAGTTTTGCCTTATTTTTATAATTACTTTTTTAACACAGCATACGATACAAAAATTGCTTTAATTCCATATGCATCAAGTTCTGTTTTAATGTCTTTTATCTATTATGTTTTATTTGCCTTGTTTTATGGACGCATAGTAAAAAACAAAAATATTAAAAATGATGATAAAACTTTAGAAATTAAAAACATTGAAACTAATGAAGAAACTAAAAACAATGAAGATACAAACAATATTTCATTAGACTCTCAAAATAAAGAAGATAATAAATAATTTTATGTTTTATTAAGACATATTATAATTAATGTCCTAAAAAATGTATAAAATGTATAT
>ERZ1026866.163-NODE-163-length-45531-cov-4.930073_pt1 | contig 45531 bp, 39 predicted proteins | sample MGYA00380163_ERZ1026866 | MGnify/ENA primary metagenome ERZ1026866 (study PRJEB33269, sample SAMEA4719799) | human gut metagenome | biome: human-associated habitat; feature: organic feature; material: feces | place: Cameroon | collected 2013-10 ...
ACCTCGGACTCCACGGCACCAGCCATATCCAACTCATCATCGGCGGCTCATTGGGACTCGACCCCGCGATCCTCAAACGAGCCGACTACCTGCTGAGCTTTTCCAAAATGACGTTCCCGCACCAGCTGATGCGGGTGGTTCTGCTGGAGCAGATCTATCGCGCATACAAAATCAACGCCGGAGAACCTTACCACAAGTGATTTTCGAGGCGTTTCGCAAGAAACGCTAAGTAGGGGCGAGCCGGTATAGTGGCGCGTATGAGTGACTACAGGGACGAACGCGAGCAGCGAGAACGCCGTCGCCGCACCATGGTGCGCACGGTGTGCATCGTCATCGCCGCGGCGATGCTGCTGAGTCTGGTCATTCCTGCGATCTACGCGGGGCTTTGACGCCTTCGGGCCCGTATGATCCGAAACGGGCCCCGGTTTCCCGTATGCGTGCGGACAGGTTCGCGGTCCGTCCATGTGGGAAATGGATGTGGGCACGTGGAAAAACCTTATGGATTGTGCGGGAGCCGTGGACGGCTCCATGTCAGAATAGTCAGGAACGTAACAGAAATGTATGGTGTAAACGATGGCAGAATTTGATTACTCCGAGGCGATCAGCGAAGCGCGCGCCAAATACGAGTCCATTTCCAAGGCCCTCGACGTCGATCGACTGACCGCCGAGGCCAAGGACCTTGAAGTGAAAGCGGCCGAACCCGGATTGTGGGACGATCCGGAAAACGCACAGAAAGTGACCAGCAAGCTGTCTGCGGTGCAGTCGCAGCTCAAGCGTCTGGCATCCGCCGACCAGCGCATCGAGGACGTGGAGACCCTGGTCGAGCTTGGCCAGGAGGAAGAGGACGCCGACACGTTGGCCGAGGCGAAGGCCGAAGTCGAAAGCATCCAAAAGGATCTCGACGATATGGAGATCCAGACGCTGCTTGACGGCGAATACGACGAACGTTCCGCCGTGGTGACGATCCGTTCCGGCGCCGGCGGCGTGGATGCGGCCGATTTCGCGCAGATGCTGCTGCGCATGTACCTGCGTTGGGCGGAACGCAACGGATACAAGGCCAAGGTCATGGACACCTCCTACGCGGAAGAAGCCGGCATCAAGTCGGCCACGTTCCAGGTGGACGCCCCGTACGCATACGGGCGACTGAGCGTGGAGGGTGGCACCCACCGTCTGGTGCGTATCTCCCCGTTCGACAACCAGGGCCGCCGTCAGACCAGCTTCGCCGCCGTGGAAGTGGTTCCGCTGGTCGAAGCGACCGATCACATCGACGTGCCGGATTCCGAAATCCGCGTCGACACCTACTGCTCGTCCGGTCCTGGTGGACAGGGCGTGAACACCACGTATTCCGCGGTGCGCATCACCCACATCCCGACCGGCATCGTGGTGACCATGCAGGACGAACGCTCTCAGATTCAGAACCGCGCCGCCGCCATGGCCGTGCTGCAGTCCCGACTGCTGGTGCTGCGCCACGAGGAGGAAGCCAAGAAGAAGAAGGAGCTCGCCGGAGACATCAAGGCCAGCTGGGGCGACCAGATGCGCTCGTATGTGCTGCATCCGTACCAGATGGTCAAGGACCTGCGCACGGGGTATGAGACCTCGCAGACCCAGGCTGTCTTCGACGGCGACATCGACGAGTTCATCGAAGCCGGCATCCGCTGGCGTCACGAACAGCGTCGCGCGGCAGCCGAGGAACAAGAAGCCTAAGCGATAGGCGGAGGGAAAACACGATGGCGCTGATCTCGCTTGAACATGTGAGCAAAGTCTATCCAAAGGGCACGCGTCCCGCATTGGATGACATCAATCTTGACATCGATCGAGGTGATTTCGTCTTTCTTGTGGGCGCGTCCGGTTCCGGCAAGACCACCTTGCTGAGCCTGCTGCTTCGCGAGGAGGAAGCCACGGATGGCGAGATCCGCGTCGCCGGCAACGATCTGCGACGCCTGTCCGCACGGCAGGTGCCGCATTATCGCCGGCAGATCGGCTTTATCTTCCAGGATTACAAGCTGCTCAACAACAAGACGGTATGGGAGAACGTCGCCTTCGCACTTGAAGTGATCGGCACAAGCCGTTCCACCATCAAATCGCTGGTGCCCAAAGTACTGCAGACGGTGGGGCTCACAGGCAAGGAAAACAACTACCCCCATGAGCTGTCCGGCGGCGAAGCGCAACGCGTCGCCATCGCAAGGGCGTATGTGAACCATCCTCAGATCCTGCTCGCCGACGAGCCTACGGGCAACCTCGACCCGACCACGTCGCTGGGCATCATGGAAGTGTTGGACGCCATCAACCGTACCGGCACCACCATCGTCATGGCCACACACAACGAGGAGATCGTCAACTCCATGCGCAAACGCGTGGTCGAATTGCACACCGGCAAGATCGTGCGCGACGAGCAGCAGGGATCCTACGATTCCGCGCTGTATTTCCCGGACGCCGAAGTCGAGTCGAAATCGCACCAGGCATTGGGCACTTCCGACCCGAACGCGAAATACCGTCGACAGAACGCCATCGATTCAACGAACGCTCCTGACGACACCGTCGACGTGGAAGGCGCGACGCGCGCCGAAACCGTGGTGAACGCCGTGGATGTGGTCGCCGCTGCCGTCCATGACGGACAGGGGAACGACGGCATCGCCCGTCTTGCCAAATCCGTGCATTCCGGACGCACCGGCCGTTACGGCGAGGCCTTCGCGTCAGTGGAGACCACCTTGACCTGGGGCAAGGGACTGAGCCTCGAACAGATGGCCGACCAGGAACAGGCCGAGCAAACCGAACGGAACGAACAGGCCAAGACCTCCGCTGAAAATGATGCCTCCGAGACTGGTGCCGACGAAGCATCGGCGCTGTCCGCTCCGCCTGCACCGCCCGTTCCACCGACCCAAACCGAGCCTCCGACACCACCCGAACCGCCCGTCCCGCCGGCACCGTCCGATGAAAACCCTGAGGACACCAAGGAGCACGACTGATGCGTTTTCGTTTCATCCTTTCCGAAACATGGAACAGCCTCAAGCGCAATGTTTCAATGATCATCTCCGTCATGCTGGTCACATTCATCTCCTTCCTGTTCATCGGCGTGTCCGGCCTGATGCAGGCACAGATCACCGCCGCGAAGGGCGAATGGTACGACAAGGTCGAAGTGGTCGTATGGCTGTGCCCGGACGGCGCCAGCCAGGCGGCGTCCTGCTCGTCGGGCAAGGCGCCTTCCAACCAGGAGATCGTCGATCTGGAGAACGTGATCAACGAGGAAGCCGGCAACATCGTCTCCAAAATCACATATGTGAGCCGTGAGGACTTCTACAAGAACACCTTCCTCAAGCAGTATCCGAACGGCGAATACCAAGGACGCGTGCTCACCGCCGCCGACATGCAGGGGTCGCTGCGTCTGAAACTGAAGGACCCGACCAAATACCAAGTGGTATCCGAAGTGTTGAGCGGCCGCACCGGTGTCGAGGAAGTGCAGGATCAACGCAAGATCTTCGACCCGGTCTTCTCGGTGCTGAACCGTGCGACGGCGGTCACCGTGGCGCTCGCCGGCGTGATGATCCTGGTGGCCATCATGCTGACCGGCACGACGATTCGCATGAGTGCCGCCTCGCGTAAGAACGAGACCGAGATCATGCGACTGGTGGGAGCCTCGAACTGGACCATCCGCCTGCCGTTCGTGTTGGAAGGCGTGTTCGCGTCGCTGATTGGTTCGCTGCTCGCCTGCGGAACGTTGAGCGCCATGGTGAAGCTGTTCATCACGGATTGGCTGTCGAAGAGCGTGCAGTGGATGCCTCTGATCAACCAGAAGACGGTATGGCTGCTTGCACCGGCCCTTGTGGTGGGAGCCGTCGTGCTGTCGATCGTCGCGTCCAGCATCTCGCTGAGGAAGTACCTGAAGGCATAAACCGGCGGAGTGCTGAACGAGATGTTCAGCATATTTGAAGTTTGCTGGATACAATGTCGAAATAGGTGGATTTCGGGAAGGGAATACATGTCTAGGAAAATGACGAGACAGGTGCGGCCCATCGTTGGACTGATGCTTGCTTCGGCTATGTTCTGCGCCGGCGGCGTCGCGGTCGTCGCCGCGCCGGCTCCGCAGGCGCATGCCGTGAGCATGTCGGAATACCAGGCGAAGGTGTCGAACCACGCCAAGCTGAAGTCGCAGCTTGTCGGCGTGAGCAGCGATCTCGCCGACACGATTCTGCAGTTGGCCGATTTGAACGACAACCAGATTCCTGCGGCGGTCGAGGCCGCGGAATCTGCCCAGCAGGCGGCAGAACAGGCGCAGAGCCTGGCGGAAGCGACCACGCAGCGGTTGCAAGCGGCCCAGCAGGACAAGGCGAACCTTGAGGAGCAGATCAAACAGACCGGCTCCGACTATGATGACGCCAAGGCCGCCGTCGCGCAGCTCGCCCGCGAAAGCTTCCACGGCTCCAGTACGTCGGATGTGCTGGATTTTGTCACCGATTCGACGACCGCCGACGATTTCGTCAACAAGATGCAGTCGCAGGCCGCGGTCACGCGAAGCGAATCCAACGCGGCAACCGACGCGGCGAACGAGCTGAACACGTCGATGAACCGCAAGGACCGTCTGGGCGCCATCGAACAGAAGATCACCCAGCTCAAGGAGCAGGCCGACCAGCAGGCGGCAAGCGCCCAGCAGGCGGCAAGCGAGGCCAGCGCCAAGCAGACCGCCCTGCAGAAGCTGCGTGACGAGGGCACGGTGAAACGTGAGAAGCTCGAATCGCAGAAGAGCCAGCTGACAACGCAGAGCGCCAAGGAAGCGGCGGACATCGTCGCCATGAAATCGCAGATCGATTCATGGAACAACCAGTACAACAATTCCAACAACGCCGCTGTCAACCCCAATAACAACCAGCAGCAGTCGCGTCCGAACAACAACACGAACTACAATCCCGCTCCCGCGCCTGCACCTGCGCCGGCTCCGACGCCCAATAACAACAATTCCGGCGGCGCCGGCGGCATGAACTATGCGGTGCCCGGCAATTGCCCGGCCGGTTCAGGATACTGCTACGGACACAACACCGGCAACACGGTCGGCGGTGCCGCGTATCCGTCCCGCCAGTGCACGCTGTGGGCATACCTGAGGCGTTCCCAGCTGAGCCTTCCGGTCGGCTCCTACATGGGCAACGGCGCCGATTGGGCCAATACCGCTCGTGGACTCGGATACCTGGTGAACAACACCCCGCATGTCGGCGCGGCGATGGTGTTCGCGCGCGGCCAAAGCGTAGGCGGACATTGGACCGCCGACTGGCAGTACGGCCACGTGGCCGTCGTGGAACGCGTGAACGCCGACGGTTCGGTTCTGATCTCCGAAGGCGGCACTGGCTTCGCGACGTTCCCGGCTTGGGAGACGATCTCCAACGCCGGAGCCTACCAGTACGTCCACTACTGACGGTTCCGTTCCAGACATGAAACCACGGCAAGCGCGCCGTCCGCATCGTCGGGCGACGCGCTTTCGTGATATGGTCGACGGAGTCGCGTTGCATACACTGATCGAAAGAACCGGGAAGGAGGTCCGACATGGCCAAGGAACAGGGAACCAAACCGATCGCGCAGAACAAGAAGGCGCGTCACGACTACGCCATCGAAGACAAGTATGAGGCCGGTCTCGTGTTGACCGGCACCGAAGTGAAGTCGCTTCGTGAAGGACGGGCGTCGCTGGCCGAATCGTTCATCACCATCGACCGTCGTGGGGAGATGTGGCTTGAGGGAGCCAACATTCCCGAATATCTCAACGGCACGTGGAACAACCACGCACCCAAACGCAAGCGCAAGCTGTTGCTGCATGCGGCGCAGATCGACAAGCTGGCCCGCCAAACCCAGGCCAAGGGATTCACCATCATTCCGCTGAGCCTGTATTTCAAAGACGGCCGTGTCAAGGTCGAGATCGCGCTCGCCCGAGGCAAGAAGGAATTCGACAAGCGCCAGTCGCTTCGCGAGGAGCAGGACAAGCGTGAGGCGCTGCGAGCCATGCGATACGCCAACAAGCAGGTGCGATAAATCGGAAAAATTCCGGTTTCACATAGTGAAAGAACGCCGATTCAGGAAAATTTTTGTAACACACCCTCTTTACGCTAGGATACGGTTCGGCTGAACAGGCCGATATGAATCCATAGGAGAGGGAACATGCAAGCAGGAAAAGCCCTGAAAACCGCCGCCGCGTTCATGTTGAGCGTGGCCATGCTCGCCACCGGCGCGGCATGCGGCACCAGCGACGACAGCGACGCCTCGGCGTCGAAATCCAGTTCGAAGTCCAGCGAACTGACCGGTTACGATGTTTCCGGCGTGAAGAAGGACGACGCGATCGCCAAAATGCTGCCGGATTATGTGACCAAGGACGGCAAGCTCACCATCGGCATGGATACGTCGTACGCGCCGGCCGAGTTCCTGGCCGCGGACGGCAAGACGCCGGTCGGCTTCGACGTGGACATCGCCAAGGCGCTGGCCGGAGTGTTCGGTCTTGAGGCCGATCCGGAAACCGCGAACTTCGATTCGATTATTCCGGCCGTCGGCGCCAAGTACGACATCGGCATCTCGTCGTTCACCGTCACCAAGGAACGCCTCGAGGCGGTCGACTTCGTCAGCCACTTCAACGCCGGCTCCGCATGGGCCGTGAAGAAGGGCAACCCGAACAAGGTCGACACGTCCGATCTGTGCGGCAAGAAGGTGGCCGTGCAGACCGCCACCATGCAGGAGACCGCCGCCAACAAGATGGCCAAGCAATGCAAGGCAGACGGCAAGGCGGAGATGGACGTCATCTCCAGCAAGCTGCAGACCGATGTGACCACCAACGTCGTCACCGGCAAGGCCGACGTGTTCTACGCCGATTCGCCGGTCGCCGGCTACGCGATCGCGCAGACCGACGGCGAACTCGAAACGCTTGGCAAGACCGAAGGCATCGCCCCGGAAGGCATCGTCGTCAAGAAGGGCGACCAGCAGATGGACGAGGCCCTGCAGAAGGCCCTGCAGAAGCTCATCGACGACGGCACCTACATGAAGATCCTCAAGTACTGGGGTGTTCAGGACGGTGCCATCAGCAAGCCGGAGATCAACACCCCCGGCACCAACGAGTGAATGTTTCGGAACTTTTGCGTCCGTTAATACGCTCGTAGCAATCCGCTCTTAGGTTATGCCATAGCCACGTTTGGCTGGTTGATTTGGCTGGATTGAAGAGAGGACTTGCCATGATGAGGAACCTGAAAGGTTGGGCGGCGCTCGCGTTGAGCGCGGCGATGGTCGTCTCGATGGGAGCCTGCGGAACCTCCGACAAAACGGATTCCCAAGCTTCCGCCGATTCGAATTCGTCGTCGACCACCGGTTACGACGTGTCCGGCGTGAAGAAGGACGAGAAGATCGCCAAGATGCTGCCGTCCTCCGTCACCAAGGACGGCAAGCTCACCATCGGCATGGATACGTCGTACGCGCCGGCCGAGTTCCTGGCCGCGGACGGCAAGACGCCGGTCGGCTTCGACGTGGATATCGTCAAGGCGTTGGCGAAAACGTTCGGCCTCGAGGCGGATCCGCAGACGTCGAATTTCGATTCGATCATTCCATCAATCGGTTCGAAGTACGATATCGGCGTCTCGTCGTTCACCATTACCCCGGAACGCATGAAGGCCGTCGACTTCGTCAGCATGTTCAAGGCCGGTTCCACGTGGGTGGTCAAGAAGGGCAACCCGAACAAGGTCGACACGTCCGATCTGTGCGGATTGAAGATCGCGGTGCAGACCGGCACCACACAGGAGGAGGAAGTCAACAAGGGCGCCGAACAGTGCAAGGCGGACAACAAGCTTGACATCCAGATCCTGTCCAACAAGCTGCAGACCGATGTGACCACCAACGTCGTCACCGGCAAGGCCGACGTGTTCTACGCCGATTCGCCGGTCGCGGGTTATGCGATCTCCCAGACCGACGACCAGCTTGAGGCCCTCGGTGAGGACGTCGGTGTGACCAAGGAGGCCGTGGCCATCAAGAAGGGTGATTCCGACACGGCCAAGGCGGTGCAGGCGGCCATGCAGAAGCTGATGGATGACGGCACGTACATGAAGATCCTCAAGCATTGGGGCGTCGAATCCGGCGCCGTCGACAAGGCCGAGATCAACCCGACCGATTTGGGCTGATCGGCGCACTGACGCTGCGGGCGTAGGGGCATCGGACGTATATAGATCGATGCCCCTACGCTTTTTGCCGATTAACGTCGGCGTAGCATTGCGGTTTTATCGTGTGCCTTTGGAATACTGGACGTCTGATTGGCAAATGGACGATTACCGTTCAGTGGATGGGAAGAGAATAGAAGGAGAACCCACTATGTCGTTGAAATTCAAATCGTTTGCCGCTCTCGCGCTGAGCGCGGCCATGATGTTCTCCGTCGCCGCGTGCGGCACCACGGATTCCGGTGACGCCAAGAGCGAGTCGAAGGCCAAGAACACCACCGTCGGCTACGATGTGAGCACCATCAAGAAGGATGACGAGCTGGCCAAGCTGGCCGCCTCCGCGAAGACCGTCAAGGACGGCGAGCTGTCCGTCGGCATGGAACTGTCCTATGCTCCGGCCGAATTCTACGCCGAAGACGGCAAGACTCCGGTCGGCTACGATGTGGACATGTCCAAGGCCATCGCCCAGACGCTGGGCCTGAAGCCGAAGATCGTCTCCTCCATGTTCGACACCATCGTCCCGTCCATCGGCTCCAAGTACGATCTGGGCATCACCGCCATGACCATCACCGAAGAGCGTCTGCAGTCCGTCGACTTCGTGAGCTACTACCGCGCCGGCTCCACGTGGGCCGTGCAGAAGGGCAACCCGAAGAAGCTCGACACCTCCGACATGTGCGGTGCGAAGATCGCAGTGCAGACCGGCACCGTCCAGGAGGACGAGGCCAACAAGATCGCCAAGGGCTGCAAGGCCGACAAGAAGGCCGAAGTGATGTCCTACAAGCGTCAGGCCGAAGCCGCCACCGCAGTGGCCACCGGTAAGGCCGACGTGTTCTACGCCGATTCGCCGGTCGCCGGCTACGCGATCTCCCAGACCGACGGCCAGCTTGAGGCGCTCGGCGACGTTGAAGGCGTGGCCAAGCAGGGCATCGCCATCAAGAAGGGCGACCAGCAGCTCGACGAGGCCGTGCAGAAGGCCGTGCAGAAGCTGATGGATGACGGCACGTACATGAAGATCCTCAAGCATTGGGGCGTCGAGTCCGGCGCTCTCGACAAGGCTGAGATCAATCCGACCGACCTCAACTGATCTCATCAGATAGATAGAAAAAGGAAACAGCATCATGGCGAAGAAACAAGTCGACGGCGACGGCCTCGATATTCCCAATCGCATTAAAGCCTTGCCTGTCAAGCGTACGGGTCCGATCGTGGCGGCCATCATCGTCGCGCTCTTCGCCGCGATGCTGGTGCAGGCTTTGGTCACCAATCCGCGTTTCGAATGGAATGTGGTCTGGAAATACCTGTTCAACGAGAACGTACTGGAAGGCATCAAGTACACGCTGCTGCTGACCGTCATCTCGATGGTCATCGCCATCATTCTGGCGGTCATTCTGGCGGTCATGCGCAAATCCATCAACCCGGTGCTGCGCGGCGTGAGCTGGTTCTACATCTGGTTCTTCCGCGGAACCCCTGTGTACACGCAGCTGGTCTTCTGGGGTCTGTTCGCGGTGCTGGTGCCGCGTATCGGCGTGGGCATCCCGTTCACCTCAATCGAATTCTGGAGCATTGACTCCCAGTCTGTCATCACCGCGTTCAACGCCGCATGGCTGGGCTTGGCCCTGAACGAAGCCGCCTACCTGGCCGAAATCGTGCGCGCCGGCCTCGAGGCCGTCGATCCGGGGCAGACGGAAGCCGCAAAGGCCCTCGGCATGAAGCGCACGCTCATCATGCGTCGCATCGTGCTGCCGCAGGCCATGCGCATCATCATCCCGCCGACCGGCAACGAGTTCATCGGCATGCTGAAGACCACGTCGCTTGTCAACGCCGTGCCGTTCACGCTGGAACTGCAGTTCGCCACCAGGGCGATCGCCACCCGACTGTACAAGCCGATTCCGCTGCTGATCGTGGCCTGCATCTGGTACCTGGTCATCACCTCCATCCTGATGGTCATCCAGTCCCGACTCGAAAAGCACTTCGGCAAGGGCTTCGACGCCCGTCCGGCCGGCGCCCGCGGCAAGCGCACGCCGTTGCCAGGCAAGACCTTCGGCGAGCCCAAGGATGACATCGACAAGCAGAACGAAGCCACGTTCGCGGGAATGACCGCGTGAGGGGAATGACCATGAGCGAAATCACAACCAACGAAATCGTTCCTGCAGTCAAGGCGACGCAGGTTCATAAGGCCTTCGGCAATCTGCATGTGCTCAAGGGCATCGACATGACCGTCATGCCGGGCACCGTCACCGTGATCCTCGGTCCGTCCGGCTCCGGCAAATCCACGTTCCTGCGTCTGATCAACCAGCTGGAAACGCTGACTGGCGGCGAAATCGACGTCGACGGCGAGATGATCGGCTACAAATACGTCGACAAGGGCGGCGAACGCGTGCTGCAGACCCTGAACGACAAGGAAGTGGCCGAACAGCGTTCCAAACTGGGCATGGTGTTCCAGCGCTTCAACCTGTTCCCGCACATGACGGCTCTTGAAAACGTCATGGAGGCTCCGGTCCACGTCAAGCACATGGACAAGAAGGAAGCTCGCAAGCTCGCCATCGAGGAGCTGAACCGCGTCGGCATGGGGGAGCGCCTCGATTATTATCCGGCGCAGCTTTCCGGCGGTCAGCAGCAGCGCGTGGCCATCGCACGCGCGCTTGCCATGAAGCCGGAGATCATGCTGTTTGACGAGCCGACATCCGCGCTTGATCCGGAACTGGTCGGCGAAGTGCTCAACGTCATGCTCGACCTCGCCAAGGAAGGCATGACCATGGTGGTCGTCACCCATGAGATCGGGTTCGCCCGCGAGGTCGCCGACCAGATCGTCTTCATGGACGGTGGTGTGGTCGTCGAACAAGGCGGTCCGGAAATCATCGACCATCCGAGCGAGCCGCGCTTCAAGGACTTCCTGCAGCACGTGCTGTGACACGTGTCAAGATGAACGAACAGGTGGTGTTGATGATGCGAATCGTTCGTGGGGTTGCAATCCGCAACCATGACAGTCGTGCGGCATTGGCGATGTGCCTTGCCATCGCCGTCGGTGTCTGCGGGCTGTCCACGGGAATCACCGGTGCCCGGTATGATGATGCGCTTGCGACGCCGGCTCCCGCAAGTATCAGCGTCTTGTTGGGGACATGCCCCAAGTGGCTTCCATGGTGCGTCGCCTGACAGGAGCATTTTGAACGACGCTCGGGCGCAGCGGCCTTGCTGTGCCCGAGCAGCCTACTGTGCCTAGGCTTTGGGGTTAGACGTTGGGGTGCAGGGGGATACGCGCGTAGAGCGTCCACGTCTCGTCCTCGCTGTTGAAGCGCAGTTCGCCGCCCAGCGACTCGATGACGCCACGGTGGAGGAGCAGTCCGCTCTGTGATCGCGGCAGGGCGTCACCGCTCGCGGCCGGGCCTTGCGAGGCTTCAGGCGATTGCCGGCCTGTGCCGTGTCTGCGCGTGTTCTTGTGCGTCAGCGCGTTCGTCTGCATGAGCGACATGTTGTCGTCATCGTAGCTGATGGTGAGCATGGGCGCGCTGTCAGGGGACGCGTGCCGCAGCAGATTCGTGAAGATCTCCCCGATGAGGGTCACCGCCTCGTCGCCTGACCGTGTGCAGGCGGGAGATGATATCTGCCCTGACGTATGCACATCGACATGCATATGGTGCGGGACCAGCAGATGCTGCCCCTGCTCGATCGCGATGCCGATGCGCTGCGGTAGCGGAAGGTTGTGTAAAGCGCCATCCAGATGATCCTCAGGGCGTTCGTCCGAGGCGTTCATGGTCCTGATGACCGAGCGGATACTGGCAAGGGCGCTCTCGCTGAGCTGCCGGACGGTCCGCCAATCCTCGTCTGACGCATCCGCCGTCTTGCCGGCCGTGTCCAACGTGTCAATATGCTGTTGCGCGAGCAGGAATATACTCGACAGGCTTGCCGTGACCGCGTCATGGGTCATTTGCGCGAATCTGGTGACTTCCCGCTGATGTGCCTGCTGTGTTTGCAACAGCTCCAGCTCGGCGTCGCGGTGCCGTTGCCGATCGTCGATGGCGATGGTGCGGATGGACGCGCACATCGCATACGTGACGATGTACAAGGCGAGCAGCACGAAGAAGGAGAGCGCGTCCCCCTGCGAGAGCGCTTCGCGGGGGTCGAAAGCCAGCAGCAAGGTGACGATCGAAGTGACAAGACCCCAGATCGACCATTGGGTGGGTGTCGAATACGCGAGCGTGCCTATGGCCAGCGGTGTGAGCATGTGAATGATGGAGCCGGCATCCGATAGCGATATCCCGGGGGTGAACATCAGTAGCAGTACCACGGCGAATGAGATGACGGACATCGGTACCGGTGCGAAGGCGATGCCCAGCGGGCAGCAGCAGGCGATGATGCAGATGATCCACTGTGTGGGTGTCGTTGCGGGGAGGAACGTCAGTACTGCGGCCATGAGTATCGTGGCCACCAGGCATAGGGCGATATGCATCTTATGGTGATGCAGCCGCTGCGTGGCCCGGGGCGCGATCATGGTCTTGATGTTCGCCATTGGCGAGCCGCCTACAGTCCGATGGTTTTCGTCCATAACGCCACTGCCTCCCGTTTGCTGGCCACGCCCATCTTGCGCGACGCGCGTGTGATGTAGGTGTTGATGGTCGACGGGCTAACGTCGAGCACCTGCGCGATATCGGCGTTGCTATATCCGTGCGAACACATGGTGAGCACCTGCTTTTCCTGCTGACTCAGCGAGAGGATGTACGGCAGGCCTTCCTGCCGGATGCGCAGATGCGCCCGCCCCGGTACCTCGAAGGGCGGTCGGACGGCGAGAGCGCCGGTGTCCGCGACCTCCATGATGATGCTTTTGAGGGCCGACAGCTCGTTCTTGCCGATAACCGCCTGCATGCCGGCGTCGGCGGCATCATGGTAGAACTGGGTCGGCTCGTATGAAGTGATGCCGAGTATCGGCATCGTGCCGTTGGTGTAGCGGATGGCTCGGCTCATATCGACGCCCGACAGGCCGCGCATCGAGATGTCGGTGATGAACAGGTCCGGCAGATCGCGGATGCCGGATTCGCATTGTCGGTAGTGGTCGAAGGCGTCCGAGCCGTTATGTTCGGTCCAGGTGATGGCGACGCGCGGCCACGCGGACATGATCTCGCGCAGCATCTTCAGCGCCAGGATGTCGTTGTCGACGAGCACGACCTGCACGGTGCCCGTCGTCTGGTCGCTGCCGGTCGCGGATGGTGTCTGCTGTTGGCTCATGATGGTGCCTGGCTCTGTGCTTGTTCGAATACGGTATTCATACACCAGCATAGCTCTGTGTCGGCGCCGCCGGATTGGCGTCAAACGATGGGTTTCACGGAAACCGTTCCGCAGGATATTCCAAAAAAGCGCCAAAATGTGAGATGCGCAATCATGATTTGCTTGGGAGATGAGGTGCCGTATCGGCGGAAAGTCAACGAAAAACGGGTAATCGTACCGCAAAGCCATGTTTGTCGTGAGTGCCAGTATCGCGATCGTGTAGGTATTTGCACGACAAGGATTTGCCTGCGGATTCCTCCCCGCCGATAATGACAACGTTTCGATTCTGCACGAAGGAGCACAGAATGCGGATGCATCACCAAAAAACCGGTGGAAACCGGAACGCTGTCCGCAACACGGTGTCAGTCTCCGTGGCCGTGCTGCTCGCGCTCGTCATGCTGGCGGCCGGCGTGTGCGGCGGATTCCTGCTCACCCGTGAGCCCGAACCTGCCGCGTTCGAGTCGACTACGCGCGCGGGCACGCTCGTCGTGCAATCGGAACCATATGATGACGAGCGTTCCGTCACCGTCACGGTGGAACGCAGCGAATCCAGTTCCGTAGCCGCTCCGGTTGGGGGAGTAGTTACGGAGTTGAGACAGTGCGCGTCCGGGAGCAGCATCGAATCAGGCTCCGCGTTCATTGCCGTTGACGGACAACCCCAACTCGCGCTGTATCTGAGGACACCACCGTATCGGACGATGACCAGTGGCATGAAGGGCGGCGATATCGCGGCGCTCAATGCGGAGCTCAGACGGCTCGGATATACGGCCCCGGATTCGGACGTGATGACGTGGGATACAGTGAAAGCCTTCAATGCACTTGCCGCACACGCTGGGACGCAGAGCGCCACGCAGGAGCGCCAGTGGAGCATCGATACGTCGTTGTTTGCATGGTTGCCCCAACAGAAGGTGACTGTCAAGGAGTGCCAGGCCCGATATGGCGGGCATGTCGAGCAGGGAGCCGATGTGCTGACGACTACCAGCCAACCGGTTCGTGCGACGTTCCGGCGCAATGACTCCTCGATGTTGCGAGGTGATCGGGTCATGGAAGTCAATGGAGCGACGTTCACCATCACCGATCGGACAGCGGACAGCACCGACGCCTCCCTGCTCTCCGCCATCGGTGCGAGCAACGAATACCGTGCCGCTCAACAGCCGTCAGCCTCCGGGCAGGCCTCCGATACCGCAGGATCTCAGAGCGACACGGGACAAGACACTGCTTCGAACACCATCAACGTTACGTACCGCTGGAAGCTCGCCAAAACGCTGAACGTGGTCTCGGTGCCGCCGGCGGCGATGTATGACGTCTCTGCGGATTCGGCATGCGTGGTTTCGCGCGGCAAGCCGGTCGCCGTCCATGTGGTCGCCTCCCAGCTTGGCAAATCGATGGTCAGCGTGGAATCCGGCGCATCCTTGACTTCCGTCAATGTTCCCGCCAGCACGGGCAAGGCGTGCCGATGAGCGTGCAAGACCAGCTCGAGTCCATACGACCCGCGGTTGCAGGATTGGCGGGAACCAGTACGGTTCAGGACGATTCCTGTGATGAGCGGTCTGCCCATGTCCAGCTTGACGATGTCGGGCACAGTTTCGACGGGGACGACTGGCTGTTCAGACATATCACCATGACGCTGTATCCCCGGCGCGTCTATGCGTTGGTTGGTCCTTCTGGTTCGGGCAAATCCACGCTATTGTCCATTGTCGCAGGCTGGCAGCAGCCAGCGCAGGGCAAGGTCATACGCGTCTCATGCGGTCGGGTGTGCTGGGTATTGCAGAATCCTCATGGAGTAGCGCGTAGGAAAGTCATCGACCATGTGGCACTGCCCTATATTTCTCGCGGGGACCGCAGGAACGAAGCCGAAGAGCACGCTTTGTCACTGTTACGCGTGTTCGGGCTTGACCATCTTGCCGCCAAACAGTTCCGTGACCTGTCCGGTGGCGAAGCTCAGCGGCTGATGCTTGCGCGCGCGGTCGCCTCCCACGCGGGACTGCTTCTTGTGGATGAGCCGACAGCACAACTTGATTTGGCGACTGCGGCGAGCGTGAACCGAACCTTGCACGGGTTGTCGATATCAGGGGCGATTGTCGTGGTCGCCACACATGATCCGCGCACCCGCGACGCGTGCACGGACATCATCGATTTGAGGGACTACCAGTGAGCCGGGAACAAGATACCGTTGCGCCTGCCATTGACCGGGATACGGCTGAGACAGGGCGTATGCGTCTGCGTGGTGTCGTGGACGAAGCATGGCGGGATATCGTGTCCGGAACCTCGCATGCGTTCATGCTTATGTTGATTCTCGCCGCGTTGGTCGGCGGGTTGTCTGCTGCCGACCTGTTCAGCATTCGGTCAATAGCGCAGCAGGTTGACCGGTATATCGCATCGGGCGCGTCGACGTACGTCATCGAGTTCAAAGGCAGGATTAGCGGTGAAGCATGCGAACGGTTGTCCAGTGTGGACGGGGTGCTCGCATCCGGCGCGTTACGGTCGAGGAACGACAAGGTCACATCCGCCGTCCTGCCATCTGCGGGCATCCCCTCGCTCGATGCCACCACGGGGGCGCTTGGCGTCTTCGCCTCCTCGACACGGTCCAGTGGGGCGACGTTGACTGCACGGGACTACGACGGCATCTGGCTGTCTTCGCAAGCCGCGCGGTCTGTGCACGCTCGGGCGGGGAACCGGCTCGCATTGCGTGCTGGCGGCAGGGTGCGCGTCGCCGGGGTGTTCCAATACCCGGATGACGGCAGATCAACCAGCTACGACTATGTGGCGCTTAGCCAAGTTCCCGCAGCTGCGGACGATTTCGACCAATGCCTGGTCAAAGCCTGGCCGGTGCCTGACGCCATGCAGTCATTGCTCCAATCCACGGTATCCTCGTGGTCATCGGACGCCTCGCAGCAACCTACGATCAGCCAGCTCAACAGCACACAAGGCACGCAGCTCGATGCCGTCAAGACATTCCGGGAGAGGCAAAGCGCGCTCGCTCCCGTTGTGATGTTCGTCTCCGCGTTGTTCGCAGGATATGCCGCGGTGCGTGCCCGGCGGCTCGAACTGGCGTCAGCCATGCATTGCGGGGAGCCGAAAATCGCGCTCTGGCTGCAAATGCTGCTTGAAACATTGATGTGGTGCTGTTCAGCGATAATCGTGACGGCACCGTTGATCGTGTGGGCGCTGACACATATGGAAACAGGCATCATCATCTCGTCTACGACGCTTGTCGGCATTCTCTCCCGGATTCCGGCGGCAGCACTCGTCGGCGTACTGGCCGGAGCCTCGATGGCGATGCTGATCACCCGTGAACGTGACTTGTTCCGGTATTTCAAGAACCGATAACCAACAAGCTGGGCCTTGTAGCAATTTTAACGACAAGGATTTGCATTGTCTGCTGAAGCACGAAACAATGCGAGCATGACGTCAACGGGGCGTCACCTAGATACAAGAAGAAGTATCCACAATGAAGAAAAAGGCTAAAACGGCATTGGCGGCGGTTACCGCGTCGTTGTTGCTCGCTACCGGGCTTGCAGGTACTGCGAACGCAAAAGATGTATGGAATCGCGGGGTAATGTACTGGACATATTCCATGGCTACAGCACAGGGGGTGTATTCGCAGCATGTGCTGACGTACTCATTAAACGGTGGAACACTGAAGAAAGCTTACGGCAAGTGGGCTCCAACATATCAAAAGTCATACGCAAACGCGCACGGGCAACCGCTGAAGTTCTACACGGCGAATTGGCGTGTGTACAAGTGATTGGCAACCGATGCTGACTGATATTGTCGTCCGTGTTCGCTGCATAGTGTCGATTTTCGGCATCATTGTTGCATGTCTGGCATGCGTCGCGTGCGGTACGGAACGTCAGGACGCGGTTCCGAGCCCGTCGCAAACCACCGCGAAAGCCGAGGACGGGACTGAGTTCACGGGCGCCTACGCCCGCAGGTTCGCGGACACGTACGACAATCTTCAGACTGGTTTCGCCCGCAACCTCATCAAAGACGGCAAAATCAGCGAGAAGGACATCGCAGCGTTGGAAAGTAAAGTCATGGATTGTATCTGCGCACAGGCTCAAAGCGAAGATGATTTCCCTACCTTCGATCTGACCGACGGTGCACTGACACCGGTCCCGTACACGGGGGCGAACGCGCAGAAGGACAACAGGGTCGCAAAGGAATGCATGGAACGCTACGACGGGTACAAGCTCAGTGACCTGTCGCAGTATGTGTACCGGCATGAGCACCCAGATGACACCCATCTGTCGAACTGACACCCCGGCGTCGGTAGTGGGTGTGTGCCGTGACTAGCGTGGCACGCACCTACTGCCGCGGGCCGGCTGAATGGAAGAGACAAGGATTCGCAAGGAGAAGAGCACATGGGAACTTCGAATATCGCGCGGCATCGTCACACCGGTGTGACGACCTTCGTGTGCGTGGCGGCATGCTGCCTGATGTTGCTGTCCGGTTGTGGGGGAGCGACGCATATCGATTCATCTGCCGGTACCGCTACCGGCGCATCAAGCAGCGCCACGGCCCAGGATGGCACGGTGTTTACCGGGCCATACGCGCAGCAAATCAAACGCACCTACGATAACGCACACCAATCCTTGACTAAGAAGATACTCAAGGACAGCAAGATCACCGACCAGGAGTTCCTTGAACTCAGCCAGCATTTCAGCGATTGTGCGCAACAGCAAAATGTCGAAGTCACCGTCGATTCACAAGGCGGCATGTCAACCTCGTATCCGTCGGGAATGAGCGAGGCCGACGGTGATGCCATTGTCAAGCAATGCGATGCGGACAATGATTTCACGGATATGAATATGCTGCGCGGCGACATGAGTAGCAACCCCAACAACGAGGATCCCGTGGTGCCGTTGCTCAAGTGCCTGAAGCAATACGGACTCGCCGAGCAATCCATGACCGTGGAGGATTACAAGGCGATTGTCAGCGACGAGAGCAAGGACAGGGACGTGTTTGGCAAGTATTTCGATGAATCAGTACCCGGGTACGATGCTGCAAAGGCGAAACAGTACATTGTGTGCCAAACAGAAGCCTGAAGTCTTGCACCACCGTTCTCCCGCTGGCGGGTTGTGTGAAAGTGGTTTTTGCCATGAGCAGGTGACATATCCGTCCGATACACTGGTGAGCTATGTGTGGAATCGTAGGATATGCAGGAAATGTTCGGACCGCGTGCGGCAAGCCTTTGGAGGTGTGTCTCCAAGGACTTCAGCGATTGGAATACCGCGGATATGATTCGGCCGGCGTGGCGCTGACGGCGCCTGGCATGGAGCGTGTGGCCGTCCGTAAGAAGGCCGGACGTCTGGCCAACCTGGTGCAGGACATCGAACGTGATCCGATGCCGGACGCCACCGTGGGCATCGGCCATACGCGTTGGGCTACGAACGGCGTGCCGAACGACACTAACGCGCATCCGCACACGTCGCGTGACGGCAAGGTCGCCATCATCCACAACGGCATCATCGAAAACGCGTCCCAGCTGCGTCTCGACCTGCAGACGGAAGGCTACCATTTCGTTTCCGAAACCGATACGGAGGTCGCGGCGAAGCTGCTGGGCAAGATCAGCGACAAGATCATCGAAGAGACCGGCAAGCCTGACCTGTTCAAGGCCGTCCGCCGTCTCGCACGCATGCTGGAAGGCGCGTTCACCATCCTCGCCACCGATGTGCGCCAGCCGGACATCGTGGTCGGCGCCCGTCACGATTCGCCGCTGGTGGTCGGTCTTGGCGAAAGCGAGAACTTCCTCGGCTCCGACGTGGCCGCGTTCGTGGCCTACACCAAGCGCGCCATGGAAATCGACCAGGACCAGGCCGTGATGGTGTCCGCAGACAAGGTCGTCGTCTCCGACTTCATGGGCAACATCGTGCCCGATCCGAAGACCTACACCGTGGACTGGGATGCGTCCGCCGCCGAAAAGGGCGGTTGGGACTCCTTCATGGACAAGGAGATCCATGAGGATCCGGCCGCCGTGCAGCGCACTCTGCTGGGGCGTCTCGACGAGAACGGCAACATCAACCTCGATGAGGTGCGCATCGACGAGCATGATTTCAAAGCCATCGACAAGATCATCGTCATCGCCTGCGGCACGGCCGCGTATGCGGGCATGGTGGCCAAATACGCCATCGAGCATTGGGTACGCATTCCGGTAGAAGTGGAACTCGCCCACGAATTCCGCTACCGTGACCCGATCCTCACCCCCCGAACGTTGGTGGTGGCCATTTCGCAGTCCGGCGAGACCATGGACACGCTGATGGCGTTGCGCCACGCGCGTGAACAGGGCTCCAAGGTATTGGCCATCTGCAACACGCAGGGCGCGTCCATCCCACGCGAATCCGACGCGGTGCTCTACACCCACGCCGGTCCGGAAGTGGCGGTCGCCTCCACCAAGGCGTTCGTGGCGCAGATCACCGCCGCATACGTGCTCGGCCTGTATCTGGCCCAAGTCAAGGGCGCCATGTATCGAGACGAAATCGCCCAGACTTTGGACTCTCTGAAGGACATGCCCCGCAAAATCCAGTGGGTCCTCGACACCCAGACCAAGACCGTGCAGGAAGCCGCCGAACAGATGGTGGATGCGAAATCGTTCCTGTTCCTCGGCCGCCATGTGGGCTATCCGGTGGCCATGGAAGGCGCGTTGAAGCTCAAGGAAATCGCCTACACCTTCACCGAGGGCTTCGCCGCGGGAGAGCTCAAGCATGGTCCGATCGCGCTGGTCGACGAGGGCGAGCCGGTCGTGTTCATCGTGCCGCCCGCGCGCGGACGCAACGTGCTGCACGCCAAAGTCATCTCCGGCATCGAAGAGGTCAAGGCCCGCGGCGCCTACATCATCGCCGTGGCCGAGGAGAACGATCCGGATGTGGAGCGTTACGCCGACGTGGTGTTCTGGCGTCCCGCCTGCCCGACGCTGATGAGCCCGCTGGTGGACGTGGTGCCACTGCAGCTGTTCGCCATGGACATGGCCAAGCTCAAGAACTACGACGTCGACAAGCCGCGCAATCTCGCCAAGTCCGTCACCGTTGAGTAACGAACGCAGGCACCGTTACGTGCTCGAGGAACCTCATATTCCCTTCGAATATGAGGTTCTGTACGAGGACGAGAACATCATCGTCATCGACAAGCCGCATTTCCTCGCCACCACGCCACGCGGCATGTGGTATCGCGAAACCGCGCTGGTCCGGTTGTGCGAGCGGTACGACGAGCCGAACATCACGCCGGCGCACCGTTTGGACCGACTGACCGCAGGCGTCGTCGTGTTCGTACGTAATCCGTCTGCGCGAGGCGCGTACCAGATGCTGTTCCAAAATCGCAAAACCGTCAAAACCTACGAATGCCTGGCACCGCTCGCCCCGACGCAGCGGCCGCGATATGGAACGGCGGTGCGCATCGACCGGCACCTGCCGTTTCCGCTGGTACGCAGGTCGCATATCAACAAGGATCGCGGACGATTGCAGGCGTACGAAAGCGCCGACGTGCCCAACGCGGAAACGCTGATCGAACGGGGAAGCGGCATCCGCTTCGTTGCCGGCAGACCGTACGTGAATTACACGCTGCATCCGAAAACCGGCAAGACGCACCAGTTGCGCGTGCATATGAATTCGCTCGGACTGGCGATACTGGGCGACGATTTCTACCCGGACATCGTGCAGCGCGCGTACGACGACTTCTCGCAACCCTTGGAATTGGTGGCGCGCGAACTGCGATTCGATGACCCGCTCAACGGCGAGCCACGTCGATTCGTATCGCACGTGCCGTTGGGCGCGGGCTTATAGAAACCCACGATTTTGGACATTCCCCTATCTCGTCCGACACGCCCGATTATCATGGCGTTCTGTTGACTTGCCGGAGCGTTTCCGGCATCACGAGAGTAAGAGAGAACCATGGGTAAAATCTCGAAAGCCGTCCGCGGCGTCGCCGACATCTACAACGGCGCATCGCTGATCGTCCGTATCATCGTCGGCCTGATCATCGGCACCGTGCTGGCATTGACCATGCCCCACGTGACCTGGATCGGAGAATTCGGCACCCTGTTCGTGTCCGCGTTGAAGGCCGTGGCACCGATTCTGGTGTTCGTACTGGTGGCCAGCGCCCTTGCGCAGGGCACGTCGAAACTCGACCGCCGTTTCGGCACCGTGCTGTTCCTGTACCTGTTCACCACGTTCCTGGCAGCGGTCGTGGCCGTGCTGACCTCCCGTCTATTCCCGCAGACCCTGTCCTTGGGCAAGGCCGCCAAAGCCGACGTGGTGCCGCAAGGCCTTTCCGAAGTCATCCAGACGCTGCTGACCAACATCGTGGCCAATCCGATCCAGGCCATCATCGATGGCAACTACATCTGCATCCTGATGTGGGCCTGCCTGTTCGGACTCGCCATGAAGTCCATCGCCAACGAAAGCTCCAAAGCGTTCATGGCCAACGTGGCCGACGCCGTGTCCCAGGTGATCCGCTGGGTCATCAACCTCGCCCCGTTCGGCATCATGGGCCTCGTGTTCACCAACGTGGCCGACAACGGCCTGTCCGCATTCACCAAGTACGGCAGCCTGCTGCTCCTGCTCGTCGGCACCATGCTGCTGATGGTGCTCGTGTTCGGCCCGCTCGTCATCTTCATCTTCCTGCGCCGCAACCCGTACCCGCTGGTCTACCGTTGCTTCAAGGAATCCGGCCTGACCGCGTTCTTCACCCGCTCCTCCGCTGCGAACATCCCCGTCAACATGCAGCTGTGCGAGAAGCTCGGGCTTGACAAGGACATGTACTCCGTGTCCATTCCGCTGGGCGCCACCATCAACATGAACGGCGCGGCCATCACCATCACCATCATGGCCATGGCTGCCGCCAACACGCTCGGCATCCAGATCTCCCTGCCGGCGGCCATCCTGCTGTCCGTGGTCTCCGCGCTCGGCGCATGCGGCGCGTCCGGCGTGGCAGGCGGCTCGCTGCTGCTCATCCCGATGGCCTGCTCGCTGTTCGGCATCAGCAACGACATCGCCATGCAGGTGGTGGGCGTCGGCTTCATCATCGGCGTCATCCAGGATTCCGTGGAAACCTGCCTGAACTCCGCGTCCGATGTGGAGTTCGCGGCCACCGCCGAATACCATGCCTGGCTCAAGCAGGGCCGTCAGCTGCCGGCCTTCATGTATTCCAAGAAGGAACGCGCCAAGCTCGGCATCGAAGCTTGATTGCGTACCGGCTTAGCCGCCGATGCGATATCGCAGGGAACCGCTTTGGAAGTTCGCTTCCGGAGCGGTTCTTCCGCATTCGGCGTATTTGGGTGGATATGGGGAGTCTTTCCAGGCTTGTGCGTGGCTTCCGCATGACCCGTATAATCTTATGGTGGTAATCGCAGGCGAAATACAAAACGGAGGTCCGTGGGCGTGGTGCTGAAATCGGCGAAACTGGTGAAGCAGCTCATCGCCATCTGCTGCGCGGGCGTCATGGCGGCCAGCGCCGCCGCATGCGGGGCCAATACGGACACACGCACACAGATCACCGTATGGTCGTGGGAGCCGAGCATGAAACAGGTCATCGCCGGCTTCGAAAAAGACAATCCCGACATCCACGTGGTTTGGAAGAACACCAGCGGTTACGACAAACTCAACAACGCCATCCAAGACGGTTACGGCATTCCCGACGTGGTGCAGCTGGAATATTACGCATTGCGCCAGTACGCGGTCAGCAGCCAGCTCGTGCCCATCACCGGCAGAACCGAAGGCTATGCCGATTTCTACACGCCCGGCACCTGGGCGTCGGTGCAGCTCAACGGACGGGTGTACGGGCTTCCCATGGACTCCGGCCCGATGGCCTTCTTCTATAACAACAGCGTGTTCGAACAGGTTGGCGTGGACGCGTCCAAGATCCGCACATGGGACGACTACTACGAGGCCGCCAAAAAACTCAAGAAAATCGGCGTGTACATCACCGCCGATTCCGGCGACGCCAGCTTCTACGACACGATGATCTGGCTCGCCGGCGGACGCCCGTTCTCCACGTCCAACGATGGCAAGAACGTGACCATCAGACTCACCGAAGATAAAGGCACCCGCGAATTCACCGAATTCTGGCAGAAGATGATCGATGAGGGTTTGGTGGCAACAAACCTCACGTCATGGTCGGATCGATGGAAATCGGCCGTGGGACAAGGCAAAGTCGCCTCGCTGTTCTCCGGCGCATGGCTGCCTTCGCTGCTCATGTCCGACATTCCCGGCGCGGCCGGCCTGTGGCGCGTGGCCCAGATGCCGACGCCCGACGGCAAGGCCACCACATCGGAAAACGGCGGTTCGGCCCTTGCCGTGCTGCAACGTTCCCGCAAACCCGAAGCCTCATACCGTTTCATCGAATACGCCTGCCACAATGCCAAAGGCATCACAACCCGCGTGGATGGCGGCGCGTTCCCAGCCGACAAAAACACCCTATCCGACTCGAAATTCCTCAGCAAGACCACGGTGACCGACGACCGTGGCATCGAAGTGCCCTATTTCGGCGGGCAGGAATACAACCGCGTGCTGTCCCAGGCCGCGGAGAACGTGTCGACCGGATACCAGTACCTGCCGTTCGAAGTGTATGCGCGCAGCGACTTCCGGTCCACGGTGGGCAAGGCCTACAAATGGTCGAGTCTGCTGCGCAAAGAGCAGAACAGGCTCAACATCATCGCCGCAGGCGGTCAGGTCTCCGACACCTCCAACATCGGCGATGCGTTGAAGAACACCGAATCGTCCGACCGCATCAAACTTAAGGGCGGCATAGCCCTATGGCAGAAGGACCTGAAAGAATACGGAGCCAACCAGGGCTTCACCATCCAATAGCGTCTGTGTAATTGGTTTAATCGATTGCGGCCTGCGGATAGCGCATTATCCGCAGGCCGTTGGTTTTCAGATTGCCGGGCTATGATCGCCGGTTCCCGTCGCTGGCTCTTGAATCAGCGGACGTTTCGGTCGTAGATGTGCCGCATGCCCTTGAAAATCAGGTCCGGATCGTAAATGTCGATCATGTCCGTGTCGTCGGCGAACACGCGGCTCAATCCGCCCGTCGCCACCACACGGAAATCCTCGTCGATCTCCTTATGGAACTGCGCGATCGTGCGTTCGATGCCGCCGAGGAAGTTGTAGTACAGGCCCGCCTGCATGGCCGGTTTCGTGGACTTCGCCAGAATCGACTTCGGACGGGTGATCTCCACTTCCGGCAGCTGCGCCGTCCCTTCCCACAGTGCGGCCGCGGCGGTGCGGATACCGGTGGTGATCAGTCCGGAAATCACCGACGCGTCCGCGGTGACGTAGTTGAACGTGGTGGCCGTGCCGAAATCCGCCACCAGAATCGGCCCGCCATACTCGTAATACGCGCCCGCGCAGTCGGCGATGCAGTCCGCGCCCATGTTCTGCGGATTGTCCATGCGGATGTTGAGTCCCGTTTTGATGCCCGGTCCCACGATCATCGGATCGATGTCGAGGAACTTCACGATGCTCGCACGGAACGAATGCATGACCTTCGGCACCACGGACGAAATGATCACATCATCGACATCCGCCGGCTTGTAGCCGCTCAAAGCCAGGAACTGCGTGATCATCAGCCCGTATTCGTCGGACGTGTGGTTCGCCTTCGTGGTGATGCGGTACGTGCCCGCGATGCGCCCATCGTCGATGAAACCGATCACGACGTTCGTGTTGCCGATATCCACAGCCATCAGAAGCATGTTGCGTTCTCCTTCGCGTTTTGCGGAAGTTCCGTTGAAATATTGCGATTATTGCGATTCGAAAATGCTGCGGTTAGTGCCGTTCGCCGTCCGCACGCATGGTTGCGAGCTTGACAAGAATACGTTTCGCAAGTGCGTCCTTGCCCATCTTGCTCCACCGTTCGATGTTTGGCCTGTCTGCGGTTTCGCCCGGCGTCAGCACCGTCACCACGTTCGTGTCCGTCGCGAAACCGGCGCCGGGGGTGCGCAGATTGTTGGCCACCAGCATGTCGCAATGCTTGCCGTTAAGCTTCTTCGCCGCGTTGGCCTCAAGGTCGCGCGTCTCCATGGCGAATCCGCACAATGTCTGGTCCGGCCGCTTATGTTCGCCGGCCCAAGCCAGAATGTCCGGATTCGAGGTGAGTTCGAGTTCGATGCCGCTGCGCCCGTTCTTCTTGATCTTGTCCCGGGCCTGCTCGACCGGACGGAAATCGCCGACGGCCGCGGCCATGACGGTGATGTCCGTGTCCGCGAACCGGTTCGTCACCGCGTCGAACATATCCTGCGCGGTCGTGACATTGACCACATCCACACCATACAGGGCGTCCAACGCCACCGGACCGGACACAAGCGTCACCTGTGCGCCCAGATCGCGTGCCTGTTCGGCCAAGGCATACCCCATCTTGCCGGTGGAATGGTTGGTGAGGAACCGCACCGGATCAAGCGGCTCCTGCGTCGGGCCGGCGGTGACGAGCACGGCAAGTCCCTTAAGCGGCAGCTCGCCGTCCGGACGATTCGCAAGCAGCAGCGCTTCCACCGCCGTTTCGATGCGTGCCGGCTCCTCCATACGCCCTTTGCCGGCGTCGCCGCAGGCCAGCATGCCGCTTTCCGGCTCCACAATCGTCCAACCGAGCTCACGGCAGGTATTGAGATTGCGTTGCGTCACGGCGTTTTCATACATATGCACGTTCATGGCGGGGCACAGGATCTTCGGTCCCTTGTCGTACGCGAGTATGGTGCTGGTCAGCTGGTCATCGGCGATGCCGCCGGCGATTTTCGCGATGATATCGGCGCTCGCCGGAGCGACTGCCAGCAGATTCGCCCACTTCGCGTCGGCCACGTGGCTGATCTGCAGCGGACCGTCCGGTCCGGGCGTCACGTCGGCCGTAGCGCCGGGACGATGTCCGGCGGCGAACATGGACGTGCGTGTCGGCGTGTGGGTGAGGGAACTGAACGTCAGGGGAGTGACGAACTCCTGTGCGGCGGCGGTCATCACCACACGCACCTCATGCCCCTGCTTGCTCCAATCGGAGGCGAGATGGCAGGCCTTGAACGCGGCGATGCTGCCGGTGACTCCGAGAAGAATATGTGTCATGGACCAACCGTCCTTTTTTCCTACGAGACATGCCAGCGACTCCCCAAGTATATAACCTGTGCGGTGGCCCGCGAGGAATGCGGAGGGTATGGCATACGGTGTACCATCGGACCTTGGTGATCGACCTCATGGAGGCGGTCAACCAACCAGCATTGAACATCAAAGAGGAGTCATCATGTCGCCATCTTCAGGTGCGCACGGCGAAGCCGGCGCAACCGGACAGAAGATCGAACAGCATGCCGAGCCGCGTATCGGCGAAGCCAGCACCGACACCACGCTGAACGCGCGTGCCAAATCACCGAAACGGCACGGGTCGAAACGGTGGATCAGCGTCCTGGTGGGCGTGGTCGCGGTCATCGCCATCATCATCGCCGTCGTCGTGGTACGCAATGCCGGCACAAACGGCGCTGCCGGAACCAAAAGCAAGGCCGATACCGTCACCATCGGATTGAAACTCGCCCCCGTCAGTCTTGACATCCGTCATCAGTCCGGTTCCGCCATCGAACAGGTGCTGATCGGCAACATTTACGAAAGCCTGCTGTCTCGAGACTCCGACAACAAAGTGCAGCCGGGTCTCGCGAAATCCTGGGACATTTCCAAGGACGGCAAAACCTACACGTTCCATCTCAACAGCAACATGTGTTTCTCCAATGGCGACAAACTTGACGCCGACGACGTGGCCTGGTCCATCAACCAGCTCAAGGAGAAGCAGTACTACAACGCCAACCAGGTGGCCAGCCTCGACAAGGCCGAAGCGGTGGACGCCAACACGGTCAAGCTCACCCTTTCCACCCCCGACTCCAACCTGCTGTGGTATCTGACCGGACGTCCTGGCCTCGTGTTCGACAAAAACGCCAAATACAACGCGAAAACCGAAGCGGTCGGCTCCGGCCCGTATACCGTCGAATCCTTCGACTCGGCCAGCAAAATGGTGCTCAAAGCCAATCCGAAATATTGGGGAACCGCGCACAAGCCCGCCACCCAGAACGTGGTGATCCGCTTCCTCACCGACGACAACGCAGCCGTCAACGCGCTGAAAAGCGGTGACGTCGACGTGCTTTCCCCGGTGAACGCCACGCTCGCCAAATCATTGGATGCCAGCACATACACGGTGTCCGCGGCCGACGGCAGCGACAAGTTCGTCCTCGCCTTCAACTGCACGAACGCCAAACTCAAGGACAAGCGCGTCCGCCAGGCCATCCGCTACGCCATCAACCACAAGGAGATCATCGCCTCCCGAGGCAACGTCGACTACGCGCTCGGCGGTCCGGTCCCGTCCGTCGACCCCGGTTACGAGGACCTGACCGGCCTGTACCCGTACAACGTGGACAAGGCCAAGGAACTTATGAAGGAAGCCGGTTATACCACCGACAAGCCGTTGCGGCTCACCCTCACCTACGCCAACACGTACGGCACCGAACTGGGCGACCAGCTTAAAAGCCAGCTCGCCAAAATCGGCATCGATTTGAAGATCGACTATGTGGAATTCTCCACATGGCTGCAGAACGTGCACGCCAACGGCGACTACGAGCTGTCATTGGTGGACCACGCCGAAAGCCACGACTTCTACAAGTGGACCACGCCGGACTACTACTACCATTACGACGGCAAGAACGTGCAGGCGCTCTACGCCAAGGCGCTCGCGGCCACCGACGAGGAGGAAAGCAACGAATACCTCAAGCAGGCGGCGAAGGCCGTCAGCGAGGACGCCCCTGCGGATTGGCTGTTCGGCTACCGTGTGACCGTGGCGTACAACACGAGTGTCAAGGGATTCCCTGACAAGCTCAGCCAGACGGTACTGCCCCTGTGGCAGATCGCCAAAGTGAAATGATGCAAGGCGAAATGATATGAGATTCGTGGCCAAACGGCTGCTGCTGTTCGTGGCGGCGCTGACTGGATTGTCGATACTGGTTTTTCTGGCATTGCGTGTGCTCCCCGGTGACGTTGCAGCCGTCATGGCCGGAACGAACGCGACCGCAGCCCGTATCGCCGCGCTGCGCATGGAGATGGGGCTCGACCGGCCGTTGCCCATGCAATATGCGGACTGGCTGACCGGCCTGCTGCATGGCGATCTGGGCGTATCCGCCATCAGCGGCAAATCGGTCGCCTTGCAGGTCGGCGTGCGGTCTGCGGTCACGTTCCCGCTTATCGTACTCAGCCTTGCCATAGCACTGCTCATCGGATTGCCGCTTGGCTGCGCGGCCGTTATCACCAGAAACAGAAGATGGCGTGGACTGCTCCATGTGATCGCCATTATCGGCGGTGCCGTTCCCGCATTATGGAGCGGCCTGCTGCTGATTCTGCTGTTCTCGCGCGGCTCGGGATTGCTGGGGCTTTTCCCCTCACAGGGCTTCCCGAACGACGGCTGGGCGAGCCCAAGGCGTGCATTGGCGTCGCTGGTGCTCCCCGCGTTGGCCACCGGCATCACCGCCGGGGCCGGAATCATGCGCTATACGCGTGCCGCATTAGGTGATGCCGCGCAATCCCAGGCCGTGAGCATGGCCATGGCCTGCGGCATGACACGCAAACAGGCATTGCTGCGCGTCGGATTGCGGCTGTCGCTGCCGCAGCTGGTATCGGTTATCGGACTGACCTTCGCCCAAATGGTAACAGGCGTGATGGTGGTCGAGAACCTGTTCGCCCTGCCGGGACTTGGCGCAATGCTCGTCACCGATGTGGGCAACCGGGATCTGATCGCGGTGCAGAGCGAACTGTTCCTGCTGACCGCGTTCTTCCTGCTGCTGGGGCTGGCGGTCGATATGGCGCATCATGCGCTCGACCCAAGACTGAAAAACGCTTCCACCGACTTGCAGGAGGTGCTGTGATGTCCACTGCTCGTGTGGTTATGCGCTCGATATGGCGCAAAGCCAGCGGCAAATATGCGCTGACCGTGCTCGGCCTGTGGGTGCTGGTTTCGCTGGTTTCGCTCGTATGGACGCCGCATACGCTGCTGGAGACCGACGGATTCCACGCATGGGCCTCGCCCTCGGCCGCGCACCCGTTGGGGACGGATGGCGTCGGCGCCGATGTGCTGAGCTGGCTGATGGCCGGATCGCGCACGAATCTTGCGATCGCATTGCTGACCGTTGCCGTGTCCGGCATATTCGGCCTGGCATTGGTGGCCGCCATGGTGTCGCGCAACACCGTGCTGCGATCCACGTCGGTGGTGGTGGTCGATGCGCTGATCTCTATACCGACCGTGCTGATCGCATTGATGCTGTCCGTGCCGTTCGGCGCCTCGGCGGCGGTGATTGTGGCCGCATGCGGATTCGCCTACGGACTGAATCTGGCGCGTATCGCAAGACCTGCGGCCGTACTCGCCGCGCGTTCGCAGTATGTTGAATCGGCGGTATGGTTCGGAGCCTCCGGCATGCGCGTGTTCGTCAGGCATATCATGCCGAATGTGATGCCGGTGCTGCTGGTGCAGTTGTCGATGAGCGCGGGAACATCGATACTGGCCGAGGCGGGGCTGACCTATCTTGGTGTCGGCGTAGGCGCCGGCGTGCCCAGTTGGGGGCATTCCCTCGCCACATCCGTGAAATTCATCAGCATCTACCCGCTGACCGTGCTATGGCCGGGACTAGTCGTAACGATGACGGTGATCGCATTGCATCTGTTCGGCGATGCACTGCGTGACGCCATCGACCCATTGACCAATCCCGAGCTGAGGGAGGCGGCATGAGCATTGAAATTCGCGGACTGAACATCGCCATTGGTACGAAGCCCATCGTGCGCGATGTGTGCATGGGCATAGCCGATGGCGAACGGGTCGGCCTGGTCGGTTCCTCCGGGTCGGGCAAATCCATGATCGCCAAGGCCCTGATGGGGTTGCTGCCCGATACGGCACGGATAAGCGGTTCGATCATGGTCGGCGGCAAACAGCTGATCGGATTGGACGATACCGCCATGGCCGATTTGCGCGGGCGTTATATGGGTATGGTGTTCCAGAATCCGGCTGCCGCGCTGAACCCCGTGATGACGGTCGCCCAGCAGGTCGGGCTGCCGTTGTATCTGCATTACGACCTGTCGCTTGACGAGCGTCTTGATCGTGTCAAGGCGATGCTTGACAAAGTGGGGCTTTCCCAGGATGCACTGCTGAAATACCCACATCAGCTTTCCGGCGGGCAGCAGCAGCGTGTCGGCATCGCCACCGCGCTGATCACTTCGCCGCGATTCATCATCGCCGACGAGCCGACCACGGCATTGGATTCGATCACGCAACGTCAGATCGTCGACCTGCTGACGTCGCTGGTCGACGATGCCGGCGCGTCCATGCTGTTCATCACCCATGATTTCGCGGTGCTCGCACGCGCCACTACGCGCTGTTATGTGCTGGACGGCGGTTCGATCGCCGAAACGGGTACGACCGCAAGCCTATTGCAGGCGCCGGCAAGCGAACCCGCGCGACGTTTGGTCGATGCGGCCAGGTTGCTTACCCTGCCGCATGGCAACAGTGCTGGTAGCAGTGTTGGCAGCCGGGAATCCGCGAGAGCGCAATCCAAGCGGGAGACGTTCAAGAACACGGCAATCATGAGGAAAGACGACGGCAATGAGTGACATCGTGCTGCAGGGGCGTGGCATCTGTACAAGCTTCGGTTCGAAGCGGGAACGCAGGCAGGTGCTGTTCGACGTGGACGTTGACGTATACGAGGGGGAGTGCCTGGCGATTATCGGCGCTTCCGGTTCGGGCAAATCGACGCTGACGCGTGTGCTGTTCGGCTTGGGATCCGCCGATTCGGGCGAGATCACGTATCGCGGCCAGACAATGGGGAAGCGGGGCTCTGCCGTGCGCCGCATGCTACGCGGACAGACCGGCCTGGTGTTCCAGGACCCCTTCGCCTCGCTCGACCCGCGCTGGCGCGTCGCACGTTCCGTAGAGGAGCCGTTGCGCTTGCACCACAAGGGCATGGGCAATGATGAGATCGCCTCGCAGGCCGAGCATGCATTGCGTGTGGTCGGGCTTGACCCGGCGGTGTTCGCCGCACGGTACCCCATGGATCTTTCCGGCGGGCAGGCGCAGCGTGTGGCCATCGCGCGTGCCATAGTGGACGATCCGGGCATCATTCTTGCCGACGAGCCGATGAGCGCCATCGACGTGGCCGCACGCGTGAGGATTCTGGAGGCATTCCGCGCCATCCGCGCGGCAAACCCGAGCATGTCGCTGGTCATGGTCTCGCACGATCTTGGCGTGGTGCAGCATATCGCCGACCGTATCGTCGTCCTACATGACGGACGCGTCGAGGAAAGCGGTACGACCACGGAAATACTGAAGCATCCCTGTTCCGCGTACACGCGCTCGCTCATCGAAGCCGCGTCCATGCAGTCCTGATCGCAGGTCGGATCGATGCAAGGTAGGCGGCTGGGCCGGCTGAACCGACTGGATCGCCTGAATCGGCTGAATCGGCTGAACCGACTAGAACGTGAACAGTCTGCGCAACCAGTCATACAGGGCGGGATTCGAAACGTTCCAGCTTTCGCTCCGCCCCGGGGTCATAAGCCATAGCAGCTGCAAGCCGATGCCGACGATAAGCAGGGCGACGATCACGACGGTCAGCCACCGGCGCCCATTTTCACGCGCATCCGTGTTCCATACGAACAGCAGGCACATGGTGCCGATGAGCATCAGCCATGTCATATCGCACAGGTAACGCGCGTTCACGCCGAACGGTCCGTCGATGCATGCGATGAGGACGGCGAGAACGAGGAACGTGAGTCCTATCGCACCGCACTGTGTTGTGTGGGAGTTTTGGCTGCGCCGCAGTCGAATGAAATACCGGATGGCCGCGGGCAATGCGAGCAGGCAGATCGGCGACAGCGCGACGAGTCCGCCGGCGAACTGTTCCGGAATGATGTTCCGATTACGGAACAGGAATCCCCATGGGTTTGCCTCATCCAGTGAGAACACGTCCATGGTGTAGGGGAATTCCCTCGTGAAACCGATTGGGGTGAGGAACAGCAGGAGGACGGAATACAGGCGTGCTTTCAGACTGACATGCCGTTGCGTCAGATCGCAGCCGGTGAGATTGTAGGCTGCGCCGAAGTCGAACGGGTCGTCGAAACGGGCCGTGTTGTATGCCATCATCGCGCAGCCGATGATGAGGAACGGCAGAATCGCCGCGATGGTGGAGAGGATGGCGTGTCTGGAACGGGTGGACAGGATATCGCGGGTTCGGATTTGCGGCCATAGGAGGATGATGCCGAATACCGCGGTGAGGATGAACGCCGGTCTGCAGGCGATGGTGAGCGCGACAAGCGTCGAACCGATGGCGATGAACGGAGTGCGTGGGGTGTGATGGCCATCGCTGGAAGAGCGTGCCCACAATGCGATGCCGGCGGGCGCGAGTGCGAGCGATGCGAGGATGGGAATCGAATAGAACCATGGGACGAGCACCAGATACGTCAATCCGGATGCCGCTACGATTGCGGTGCAGACGAGGACCGCGAGCCATCTGGGGGTGCCATGCCAATAGCGCTTCCACAGTGTTTCGATGAGGAATATGAGCGAAGCGCATGCCAGTATCGCAAGGAACGCGCATCCTACGGCGGTCGGCAGATCGGTTCCGGTCAGTGCTTTGAACGGCGCGAAGAGCAGGAGCGCCGGCAGCGGGCCGAAATAGCAGTAGTACCGGCCATGGTAGAAGGCCCAATCCCAGCGTGACGGATCGCCGGTTTGCATGCCGAGGGTTCCCCTGGCCTGTTCGTCGTACGGATTATCCATGGCCGCAAGCCAGTCGGGGACATGCGCGTCGATCCAGATCCTGCCGTGCAGGAACGCGTCTGCGAGTTGCTGGTACTGTGAACGGTCCACGAGGAAGGTGCCGCCCTAGTATTGCAGGGTGTACACGCTGTCGGAAGGATGCGTGGACACGGTCAGCAGTATGAGAATCGTCGACATCACCGCCCAGAGAACCACGAAAGGCGTCCATGTGCGATGGCGTTTGCGGTTGGTGTGATCGGCGTGATCGGTGTGATCGGCTTCCGGCGTGAGCGGGGAACGGCCGTTGTTCCCCGTCGACGGTCGTACTCGATGTGCGGGGAATATGAAAGAGGTTCTTCTATACATAATTGCACTGTACATCACGTAGACGCGATGATATCCGGTGGGGTGTTGGGCGCTGCGAAGGCTGTTATATCGCAGGTTATTGGGGTGGAACGAGTCCGTTCCAGGAAGCTGATACGGTTCGGATGTCCGCATGATGAACGCGGGTGACATGCCGATGCCCGGGGGAGTGGTAATGTAAGCTACATGTTCAATCGCTCTTGTTGTTGCTGTCGCTAACCAACCGCCCGAGGGGCGCGTGGTTCATCGACGCATAACTTGAGATAGGACATTCCAGAACGTTCGGCGTGGTCGCCAGAACTTCGATTTTCCGGATTCCCGTAACGTATCGGCATGATCGCCAACCTTCGGCATACGGCATACCGTAACCGTATACGGTGATCTTCGCACAAACGCGAAAATCCCAACAGGTCCTGTTTCAACCGCTGCACATGACGACGTGGCTTCCCGGGAGCGCATCCCAACCGAATCCCCGAAACCGCAAAACCCCAAAGGAAACGTCATGACCATCCACAACAGCACCGCAGAACTCATCGGCAACACCCCGCTCATCCGCCTCAATCATGTGACCGAAGGCATCAAGGCCACCATCGCGGCCAAAGTCGAATACTTCAACCCCGGCGGCTCCTCCAAGGACCGCATCGCCGAACGCATCATCGACGCGGCCGAACGCAGCGGCGAACTGAAGCCCGGCGGTGTGATCGTGGAACCGACCTCCGGCAACACCGGCGTCGGACTCGCGCTCGTGGCTTTGCAGCGCGGATACCGTGCGATCTTCACCCTGCCGGACAAGGTTTCCGAAGCCAAGCGTGCGGTGCTGCGCGCATACGGCGCCGAAGTGGTCGTAACCCCCACCGACGCCGGTCCGGACGATCCGCGCTCCTACTACCAGGTGGCGGACCGTCTCGCCAAGGCGATTCCCGGCGGCTACCGCCCCAACCAGTACGACAATCCGAACGGTCCCGAAAGCCACTACCATACCACTGGTCCGGAAATCTGGGAGGCCACCGACCACAAGGTCACGCATTTCGTGGCGGGCATCGGCACCGGCGGCACCATCTCCGGCACCGGACACTATCTGAAGGACGTGTCCAACGGCGCGGTGCAGGTCATCGGCGCCGATCCGGAAGGCTCCATCTACTCCGACCCGAACGATGTGCACCAATACCAGATCGAAGGCGTCGGCGAGGACTTCTATCCGAAGGCCTTTGATCGGAGCCTTCCCGACGAGATTGTGCATGTCACCGACGCGGAAGCCTTCGAAATGACCCGACGCCTTGCCAACGAGGAAGGACTGCTCGTCGGCGGCTCATCCGGCATGGCCGTGTTCTCCGCGTTGAAATACGCCCGCGAGCACGACCTCGACGAAAACCAGCTCGTCGTGGTGCTGATGCCCGATTCCGGCCGCAGCTACATGGAGAAGATCTTCAACGACGACTGGATGCGCGCCAACGGATTCGCCGACGTCGTGGAACGCACCACCAAGCCCAGCCTCGCCGAACAGTACCTGTAAAAGACCGTCAAACGACTGTCCGGCAGCCCGATCGCACCTTTGAAACCAATGCCAATCATCCGAACAACCCAAACCATCCGATACTTCCAAGGAGTTCCCATCATGACCATCTCGACCAACACCGAAGCCCTCAACGCCACCGCTCTCGCCACCCGCGCCATCCACGCAGGCCAGGAACCCGATCCAACTACCGGAGCCGTGGTCACCCCCATCTACATGACCTCCACCTTCAAGCAGGATGGTGTCGGCGGTCTGCGCCACGGCTACGACTACAGCCGTTCCATCAACCCGACCCGCAACAGCTTCGACGAGCAGCTCGCCGCCGTGGAAGGCGCGAAATACGCGTTAAGCTTCTCCTCCGGACTTGCCGCCATCGACGTGCTGCTGCGCTCCACTTTGAAGCCCGGCGACAACATCCTGCTCGGCAACGACGTGTACGGCGGCACCTACCGTCTGCTGTCCAAGGTGTTCGTGCCGTGGGGCATCGGCCTCGACGTGGTGGACATCACCGACACCTCCGCCGTTTCCGCGGCGCTTTCCAGCAAGCAGTATCGGTATATCTGGGTGGAGACCCCGTCCAACCCGCTGCTCAACATCACCGACATCGCCGCCACCGCGGCCGTGGCGCACGCGCACGGCACCAAAGTGGTCGTGGACAACACCTTCGCATCCCCGGTATTGCAGCATCCGCTCGCAGACGGCGCCGACGTGGTCGTCTACTCCACCACCAAGTACATCGGCGGCCACTCTGACGTGGTCGGCGGCGCGGTGGCCCTGAACGACAAGGAAACACGCGACGCGGTGGCCTTCCTGCAGAACGCGGCCGGCGCGGTTCCGTCCCCGTTCGACTCCTGGCTTGACATCCGAGGCCTCAAGACCCTCGACCTGCGCGTCAAGCAGCACAGCCGCAACGCCATGAAAGTGGCCCAGTGGCTCGAAACCCGCCCCGAAGTGGAACGCATATGGTATCCAGGCCTCGAATCCCACCCGGGCCACGACATCGCGGCACGCCAGATGCACGGCGGCTTCGGCGGCATGATCTCCATCCAGATCGCCGCCGGTTTCGAAGCGGCCAAGAAGTTCGCCGGAGCCACCAAAGTGTTCACCCTGGCCGAATCCCTGGGCGGCGTGGAATCCCTGATCGAGCATCCGGGCGCCATGACCCACGCCTCCGTGGCCGGCACCACGCTCGAAGTGCCCGCCAACCTGATCCGCCTGTCCGTCGGCCTTGAGGACGCGGACGATCTGATCGCCGACCTGGAGCAGGCGTTCCGCCAGATCTGAATTCCCTATTTCCGATAGAAGCATGAAACGGCCGGCATGGGCAAGACCCGCGCCGGCTGTTTCGCTCTCCGCGGTCAACGCATGGCATTGCTACACTTGGAAACCATGACGCAAGCTGTTGATTCCGCCGATTCCGTAGACCCCCGCGCATTGGAGGCGCTGAACCGCTATTTCGGCTACGATTCGTTCCGTCCTGGACAATCCGGCATCGTTTCGGCCATCCTCGCCGGACGTGACGTGCTTGGCGTCATGCCCACCGGCGCCGGCAAATCCATCTGCTATCAGATTCCCGCAGCGATCCTGCCGGGCGTCGCCATCGTCATCTCGCCGCTGATCTCACTCATGCGCGACCAGGTCGACGCCCTGAACGACGTGGGCCTTCCGGCCGCGTTCATCAACACCACTCAGACGCCGGACGAACAGGATCTCGTCTTCGCGCAGGCGCTCTCCGGCCAGATCAAACTGCTGTACGTGGCGCCGGAACGTTTGGAAACCGAACGATTCCGCAACTTCGCCGTCCGTGTGCCGATCTCGCTCGTCGCCGTCGACGAAGCGCACTGCGTCTCCCAATGGGGGCAGGACTTCCGTTCCTCATATCTTGGCATCGGCGAATTCATCGCCGGACTGCCCACACGTCCAACGGTCGCCGCGTTCACCGCCACCGCCACCGAACGCGTGCGCCGCGACATCGTTTCGATTCTGGGCCTGCACACACCGTCCATCACCGTCACCGGTTTCGACCGGCCGAACCTGTATTTCGACGTCATCAGCATGCCACGCAAAGACAAAGCATCCTGGGTGGCGTCCTACATCGCCAGCCATCCGGACGAATCCGGCATCGTCTACTGCGCCACGCGCAAGGAAACGGAAGCGCTCGCCGAATCGCTTAACAGCGCCGTCGCCGAATTGCGTGCCGCAGGGGGTGCGGATGTGTCGGATATCGGCACCATCGCCGTCGCCTACCATGGCGGTATGAGCGCCGACGCACGAGAGAAGGCGCAACGCGATTTCGTCACCGACCGTGTGCCCGTGGTCGTGGCCACCAACGCGTTCGGCATGGGCATCGACAAATCCAACGTGCGGTTCGTCATCCACCACAACATGCCCGAATCCATCGAAGCGTACTACCAGGAGGCGGGTCGCGCCGGACGAGACGGCGAACCAAGCCGCTGCACGCTGTTGTGGAACGAATCGGACATCGTCACCCGCCGCCGGCTGCTCGATTCGGATTACGAAAACGAACGATTGACTCCCGAAGAGCAGGAGGCCGTACGCGCGTCGAAACGCCGGCTGCTCGACGCGATGGTCGGCTACTGCCGTACCACGGACTGCCTGCACGCGTACATGACCCGGTATTTCGGCGAAACCGCGGGCGCGGCGGCGAAAACGGACGGCAAATGCGTGGGCGGTTGCGCCAACTGCGAGCACACATTCGAAACCATCGACGTCACCGACATCGCCCGAGCCGTCAGCCGTTGCGTGCACGATGTGAACCAGCATGTCGGCAGCGGTAAAATCGTCAAGGTGCTGCGCGGTTCGAAGGCACAGGATCTAAGCTATCTCAACCCCGAAAGCCTGCCGTCGTTCGGCATGCTCGACGAAGTGCCGGAAGCGCGCATCCGCGACGTGCTGAGCCAGATGGCCACCGACGGCTTCCTGACGATCGCGGAAGGACGCCTGCCGATCGTCGGCTTCGGACCCCGTGCGGCGGAAACGGTCGCACCCGAATTCCATTACGACATCAAGAAGATCAAACGTGCTGACGCCCGTGCGCGTCGAACGCCCGACGTGTCCACTCCCGCTGTCGGATCGTACGTGCCGGATGACGGCGACGAGGCGCTATTCCAGAAGCTGCGTGCGCTGCGACTGGACATCGCGCGCGAACTCGGCAAACCGCCGTACATCGTGTTCTCCGACAAGACGTTGCGTGACATGGTACGGGTCAAGCCGATCACTGACGACCAGTTCCTTGCCGTCAACGGTGTGGGGGAAAGCAAGCTCAAACAGTACGGCGAACGGTTCATGGCCGCGATTCGGGAGGATTCCGGCGACGAGGCTTGAACCGGCCATAACCGACACGCATGGCACGACGGTTGACGTTGAGCCTGCGAACCGTGAATAGTGGAATGTGAACACAACAACGAAAGGACAGAACATGGCGGAAGACAAGCCGGTGGTGGAAAGCTTCCAATTGGACCACACCAAAGTAAAGGCGCCGTATGTGCGCTACATCGATACGGAAACCGGCCCCCACGGCGACGTGATCTCGAACTACGACCTGCGATTGGTGCAGCCGAACGAGAACGCCATTCCGACCGGCGGACTGCACACCATCGAACACACCATCGCGGTGCTGCTGCGCGAACGCATCCCCGGTTACATCGACTGCTCGCCGTTCGGATGCCGCACAGGCTTCCACCTGCTGACGTGGGGCGAGCATTCCACCGAGGATGTGGCTCGCGCATTGAAGGAATCGTTGGAATTCATCGCCTACGAGGCCACATGGGACGACGTGCCGGCAACCACCATCGAAAGCTGCGGCAACTACCGCGACCACAGCCTGTTCACCGCCAAGGAATGGTGCAAGGACATCCTCGCCAAGGGCATCAGCTCCGACCCGTTCGAACGCCGCCTTGTGTGAGCGTTACCATGCCTGTGCGGTGGGCGTGGTAGTTTGGACGGCTGGAATGCTTGAGAGAGGTATACAGTCGAATTGAGGTGAAAGGGTTGAGCGAAACCACTTCCGAACGTCGGTTCCGTCGTGCCACCATGGATGATCTGCCTGTCATGCTGAAAATCTACCAGCATGCGCGTGAGCTTATGGCGGCCAACGGGAATCCCACGCAATGGGGAAACACGTTCCCACGTGAGGAAGTGATCCTTGACGACATTCGCCAGCAGCGCACCATGCTGCTGGTGGACGAGGCTGACGGCAAGGAGCGTGTGCTCGCCCAGTTCGCCCTGTGCACGGGCGAGGATCCCACCTACGCGCATATCGACGGCGCCTGGCTGGACGATGACTCGTATGTGACCATCCACCGCATCGCCTCGTCGGGAATCGTCAAAGGCGCGGCCAAGGACTGCATCAACTGGTGCATCGAACATTACGGCAACGTGCGCGCCGACACGCATCCGAACAACAAGGCCATGCAGCACGTGCTCGAATCGAACGGATTCGCCCGCTGCGGCCTGATCCAACTGCTTGACCGCCCCACCGATACCACGCGTATCGCCTACCAGCGTCACGAATGGTGATTGCGCATACATAGAAACGTAGAAAAAAGGACGTCTCCCGTAAAACTGCGGGAGACGTCCTTTTCCATATGAAGGGATGATTAGAACAGTCCCGGCTCGTTAAGCTGAGAATGCTTGCGGCTGTACGTGAAATACACGACCAGTCCAAGCGCGAACCACACGGCGAAACGCACCCACGTCTCCCAATTCAAACCGAAGATCAGAATCAGGCAGAAGATGATGGCGCAGATTGGCGTGAACGGCACGCCCGGCGCACGGAAGCCACGATGCGCGTCCGGCTGGGTCTTGCGCATCCACAGGATGCCGGCCGACACGATGATGAACGCGGACAGCGTACCGATGTTCACCAGCTCGAACAGCACGTTGATGTTGATGAAACCGCCGGCGATGGCCGTCAGAATGCCGAAGAACCACGTGCCCTTGAACGGTGTGCGGTACTTCGGATGCACTTCGCCGAAGAACTTCGGGAACAGTCCGTCGCGGCTCATCGCATAGCAGATGCGGGACTGGCCGTACAGCTGCACCAGCATGACGGTGGTCATGCCGATCAACGCGCCGAGGTTCACGATGAACGCCAGCCAGTTGAGGCCGGTCTCGAGAATCACGCCCGCCACCGGAGCGTCGATGAACTTCGCGAACTCCTTGTACGGCACCACGCCGGTCATGATGAGCGTCATGATGATGTACAGCACGGTGGACACGGCCAGCGAGATCAGGATGCCGCGCGGCAGCGTCTTGTTCGGATTGATGGTCTCCTCGGCGGAGGAGGAGACGGCGTCGAAGCCGATGAAGCTGAAGAACACGATCGACGCGGCCGGCACGATGCCGTACGGCTGCGTCGAACCCGGCTGGAACGTGTAGATGCCATACGGGGAGAACGGTTTCCAGTTGGCGGGATTGATGTACCAGACGGTGCACACGATGAACAGCACGATGATGGCCAGCTTGATCATCACCATGATGTCGTTGGTCTTCTTCGTCTGGTTGATGCCGATGGACAGCACCCACGTGATGATAAGCACGATTACGAAGCCGGGCAGATTGAAATACGTGGTGACTCCCGGCGTGGTGCCGTATGCGGCGGTCAGTTCGACCGGCAGATGCAGGCCGAAGCCTTCCAACAGCTTGTTGAAATAGCCCGACCAGCCGGCGGACACGGTGGCCGCCTGCAACGCGTACTCCAGAATCAGATCCCAGCCGATCACGAAGGCGATCAACTCGCCGAACGCCAGATACGCGTACGAATAGGCGGAGCCGGAAACCGGTGCCATCGCGGCGAACTCCGCATAGCACAAGCCTGCGAAGCCGCAGCAGATCGCGGCAAGCAGGAAGGACACGCATAATGCGGGTCCCGCGGTGAGCGCGCCTTTGCCGGTGAGCACGAAGATGCCGGTGCCGATGATGGCGCCGATGCCCAGCATGGTCAGGTCGAAGGTTTTCAGTGTTCGCTTCAGCGGAGTCGATTCGGAGACAAGTTGGTCCACCGACTTCTTGCGAAATAGATCCATGGTCGTCAGATTCCCTGTGATTGTTTCAAAAATGGGCTGGACCGGACGGATTTCCGGGACTCTGGCACGCCTTAACGCCAGAAATCAGAAAGGCCGCGGCGATATGCGCAACAGCCTTGTGTATGGAAAGTGTAAAAAACACTGCCGGACAAAATCGTGAAAACATCGTGAATCGTCTCACCATATGTCCCTGATGTTCCATACCTGTCACATAGCGGCGCGACAATGGGAGCCATGACTTTGAGCGCAACACGTGAATGGGATTTCTCCTCCGAACAAGGCAAAGCGAACTACAAGGCCGCCCAGCGGCGGTATCCGGCGCAGGCCATCGTCGACCTCGCCGCACTGCGCGACAACATGCGCCACCTGGTGAGTGTCGTCGGCGGACCGCATTCCGGCACCGCCGTCATGGGCATCGTCAAAGCCGATGCGTACGGACACGGCCTGATCCCCGCCGCGCTTGCCGCGCTCGCAGGTGGCGCCACGTGGCTCGGCACCGCGCAATCGCATGAGGCGCTGTTGTTGCGCAAGGCGGGCATCGGACCCGATCGCTGCCATATTCTGACGTGGGTCTACAGCGGCGCCGAAGTGCCGTTCGACGAGCTGATCGACAACGACATCGACATTTCCGTCGGCTCGCTCGCCGGCATCGACGGTGTCGCCGCGGCCGCACGCAGGCTTGGCAAGACGGCGCGCGTGCATGTGAAGGTCGATTCCGGCTTCGGCCGTAACGGCTTCACGCCCGCCGGTTTCGACGCGGCGCTCGCCAAACTGGTGCCGCTCGCCAAGGAAGGCGTGCTGCACATCGTCGGCCAGTGGAGCCATCTGGCGGTCGCCGACGCACCGGACGTTCCGGAATTCGTTGCCTCCACCGACATGCAGGTCGAAACGTTCAAGGACTTCACCCGTCGTATGGAGGCGGCCGGCATTCCGCCGGAAATCCGCCACCTCGCCAACACCGCGGCGACGCTGTCCCGTCCGGAAATCCACTTCGAACTGACCCGTCCGGGCATCGGCCTGTACGGTTACGAAGCCGATCCGGCCATGGGCACGCCGTCCACGTATAGCCTGAAGCCCGCCATGACCCTGCAGGCGCAGCTCGGCACCGTCAAGGACGTGGAAGCCGGCCATGGCATCTCCTACGGCCGTACGTATCTGACTCCGTCCGACACCTCCACCGCGATCGTGCCGCTCGGCTATGCGGACGGCATCCACCGCTCCGCCTCCGGATTCGACATGGAAGGCGCCAAGCACGTGACCAAGCCCGGTGGTCCGGTGCGCGTGATGACCGCGGAAGGCCCGCGCCTGTACCGTGTGTCCGGCCGCGTGTGCATGGACCAGTTCATCCTCGACCTGCACGGTTCCGCCGCCGAACTCGGCATTCACGAAGGCGACAATGTGGAACTGTTCGGTCCGGGCCGTGGCGAGGATTACGCCGAACCGACCGCGGACGATTGGGGTCGTGCCGCCGACACCATCAGCTACGAGATCTTCACCTGCCTGCGCAACCGCATTCCGCGCCTGTACGAGCATGCCACGGACGTATTGTCCGCCGAGGACCTCGCCAAGCTCGACCCGGCAAGCATCCTGTAATCCCGTAAAAAGCGGCGGCAGCCGCCGCACCCATAGGAAGGCGGTGCATCATGACGAGCGAAGGATACAGCGCGTTCGACGAGGAGCGTTGGGCTCCGGAACCACCCAAATCCAGCTCCCGCACCGCCTTCCAACGCGACCGCGCCCGACTCATCCACTCGTCCGCATTGCGCAGGCTCGGCGCGAAAACGCAGATTCTGGTGGCCGGCACGGACGATTTCGCACGTACACGGCTTACACACACGTTGGAGGTCGCGCAAATCGGTCGACAGATCGGCACTTCGCTCGGTTGCGATCCCGACGTGGTCGACTGCGCCTGCCTTGCGCACGACCTCGGCCACCCGCCGTTCGGCCATAATGGGGAACGTGCGCTTGCCGAAATCGCCGGCAATATCGGTGGTTTCGAAGGCAATGCGCAAACCTTGCGATTATTGACGCGCCTCGAACCGAAAATACTGTTTCCCGACGGACGTTCCGCAGGCGTGAATCTGACGCGTGCCGCGCTCGATGCGGCCGTCAAATACCCGTGGACGCTTGCCGAAGCCGCCGCGCATCCGAAAGGGGAGCGCAGTGCGAAATTCTGCGTCTATCCGGATGATACGGACGTGTTCGCCTGGCTCAAACAACACGCGCCCGACACCACCCGCCGTCCCGTCGAATGCCAGGTGATGGACCTGTCCGATGACATCGCCTACAGCGTGCATGACGTGGAGGACGCCATCGCCACCGGCGCGTTCAATCCGGGCGAACTGCACGAAAACGGAGTGATCGACGCGGTCGTCGAGGACGCGCGCGCCTGGTATGGTCCGCAATGGGACGCCGACAAACTGGTGGACGCGTTCGCACGAATGCACCGGCGCGACACGTTTCCCGGCTATTTCGACGGTTCGCGCCGCGCGCTCGCCGCATTGAAGAACATGACCAGCGATCTGATCGGTCGGTTCGCCGGTTCCGTGGAACATGCCACAAGAGATACGTACGGCAACGAGCCTTTGACGCGATACAACGGCGATTTGGTGATTCCCGAGGAAACCAGTTATGAAATCGTGGTGCTGAAAGGCATCGCCGTGCATTTCGTCATGGAGCCCGGCGAACGTGAGCCGATGCACGGCGAAGAACAGCGAATCGTCAAAGACCTGGTCGACGTGTTCATGGCGGACAATCCCAAACCGTCAAGCGCATTGGAGAATGTGTTCCTCGACGATTGGCGCGAGGCCGGCAGCGACGGCGAACGCCTGCGCGTGGCCATAGACCAGGTGGCGAGCCTGACCGACACGTCCGCCCTGACCCTCCACTCCCTTCTCTGCTGACGCGTATACCCCCGTTTCCTGTGTGGCGAGTCAATGAGATTCATAAGTGCCGCGTAGCGCCATGTATGTTGTCCGACCGTAGGCTTGGCCGAACGGCCTTGAGTGTGTCGGATGACATACATGGCGTGGAGCGGCTGGCTGTGTGCCTAAGGCAAAGTTGAGTGTGTCGCGCGTTGCATACGCCGCGTAGCCATAACCTATGGCATCGCTGGTAGGCTGGACCGTATGCCGGGAATGATCAAGAAGGAAGACATAGAAAAGGTCCGCGCCACCGCCGACCTGTATGACATCGTATCCGCGACCGTCACGCTCAAACCCTCGGGAACCGGCACATACGTAGGCCTATGCCCCTTCCATGACGAGAAAACGCCAAGTTTTTCCGTGCGCCCGGCGCTTGGCGTATGGCATTGCTTCGGCTGCGGTCTCGGCGGCGACGTGTTCGGCTACGTCGAACATCAGGAGAACATCGACTTTCGTGACGCGGTGGAGCTGCTCGCCGACAAATACCATATCGAACTGCATTACGACAAAGCCGACAACGTGCCCGCGCACACCGGTTCGAAACGCGCACGCCTGCTCGAAGCCAACGAGGCGGCGCAGGAATACTTCGTCTCCCAGCTGATGACCAAGGAGGCGCTCGCCGCGCGCAAGCTGTTGGACGGCCGCAATTTCAGCCAGGCCGACTGCCAGCGATTCGGCTGCGGCTATGCCCCTCAAGGATGGGATAACCTGGTGCGGCACCTTGCCGGCAAAGGCTTCACCCAGCAGGAGATGCTCGACGCGGGACTCGCCCGTCAGGGCCAGCGTGGCGTATACGACTATTTCCGTGGCCGCGTGACATGGCCGATTCGTGATTCGACCGGTCGTACGCTTGGCTTCGGCGCGCGCAAGCTGTACGAGGATGACACGATCAACGCGAAATACATCAACACGCCCGACACGCAGCTGTACCGCAAAACACAGGTGCTGTACGGCATCGACCTTGCCAAATCGGCGATTGTGAAGAAACGCCAGGCGGTGATCGTCGAAGGCTATACCGATGTGATGGCCATGCATCTGGCCGGCATCGACACGGCGGTCGCCACGTGCGGCACCGCATTCGGCGTCGAGCATGCGAAGATCATCCGCCGATTGATCGCGGACGATTCGTTGGGCGCCGTGCAGCTGGTTGGCCCCCTGAAGGTGGAGGGGCAGGCGTTGAGCTCGCGTGTCGTGTTCACATTCGACGGCGATGCGGCTGGGCAGAAGGCCGCGATCCACGCGTTCGGTTTGGACGCCGCGTTTTCGACGCAGGCGTTCGTCGCGGTCGCCGAAGACAACCTCGACCCGTGCGATCTGCGCATCAAACGCGGCAACGAGGCGGTGCGCGCGCTGATCGCCAATGCGCGGCCGCTATACGATTTCGTGATCGATTCGGCAATCGACCGTTTCGACACCACGTACGCGACAGGTCAGATGGGCGCGGTCAAGGCGGTCGCCCCGCTGATCGCGCAAATCCGAGACCGTTCGCTGCTCGACCTGTCTCTTATACACATCTGACGCTGCCGACG